>ERZ506759.195-NODE-195-length-25397-cov-4.49317_pt1 | contig 25397 bp, 19 predicted proteins | sample MGYA00513042_ERZ506759 | MGnify/ENA metagenome assembly ERZ506759
GATGCAGATACTTTCTCTTTACGCAAAGTGCAGGGTAGCGTGTTGCGTTCCTTACGCACTCGTGATCGTAAAACTTTGCGAGAGGTTAGTCAGAAGGCTGGAGTGTCTTTGGGCTATCTGTCTGAGGTAGAGCGTGGACAGAAAGAAGCAAGCTCGGAACTCTTAGCATCTATTACTGATGCTTTAGATGTTAGATTATCGGATATGCTCGTTTTGGTGGCTGAACGTGTGCGTGAATATGAAAATGCAGGTATGCGTTAAACTTCTTTCATACCTAACCTCGCTTATGATAGTTTTCGGATTATGATGAGCGAGGTATTTTTATGTCTATGAGAGAACGAGAATTTTGGGAATTACTTGAAGAGGTGTTCGGTCGTACCTATGGTCGTTCGTTAGCACATGATCAAGCGCTCGATGCTCTCGATAATATGACAGTAGAACAAGCATTAGAAGCAGGTGTGGAACCGCGCACGGTATGGAATATATTGTGCAATCAGATGGATATTCCCGATAGCAGGCGGTGGGGTCGAGATCATAATGCACCACCTTTACCTGCAGACTAACGGGACACGCACTCAATTTTCGAACAAATGTTCGATTAATCTGCTATAGTTATTCACATTGGTTCACATGTATAAAATAACTTGAGAAGCATAGACAGAGCTAACTACAGTGAAGGTATCTTCACGTCAAAAAGGAGAAGTTATGGCAACTGCAAAGAAGGATGCGGCCACTACTAAAGATCGTCGTCAAGAAGCTCTCGACGCCGCACTGGCGCAGGTAGAAAAGAGCTTCGGTAAAGGCTCTGCTATGCGCTTGGGAGATAAACCGATAGAGAATATTGAGGTTATTCCTACAGGGTCTTTGGCCTTAGATATGGCTTTGGGTATTGGAGGATTGCCACGTGGTCGCATTGTAGAAATTTATGGACCAGAATCCTCTGGTAAAACAACAATTGCTCTCCAAGCTGTTGCAAGCGCGCAACGTCGAGGGGGAGTAGCAGCATTTATTGATGCTGAGCATGCTCTTGATCCGGAATATGCGCGTCATTTAGGTGTAGATACAGATTCTCTTATTGTGTCTCAGCCAGATAATGGTGAACAAGCATTGGAAATTGCCGATATGCTCATTCGTTCTGGTGCTTTAGACATTATTGTTGTCGACTCAGTGGCAGCTCTTGTTCCTAAGGCTGAAATTGAAGGTGAAATGGGAGATAGTCATGTGGGCTTACAAGCTCGACTGATGAGCCAAGCATTACGTAAAATGACTGGTGCATTAAACCAAGCTAATACCACAGCTATCTTTATTAACCAGTTGCGTGAAAAGATTGGTGTGTTCTTCGGTAGTCCAGAAACAACAACTGGTGGTAAAGCTCTGAAGTTCTATGCCTCTGTGCGCATGGATATTCGCCGTATCCAAACATTGAAGAATGGTGAGGACGCTGTGGGCAACCGCACCCGTGTGAAAGTCGTTAAAAACAAGATGGCTCCACCATTTAAGTCTGCTGAATTCGACATTCTCTATGGTGAGGGAGTGTCGCGTGAAGGTTCGGTTATCGATATGGGCCTTCAAGTAGGCATTGTGAAGAAGTCGGGTTCTTGGTTCACCTACGATGGAGACCAGTTAGGTCAGGGTCGTGAGAAAGTTCGTCAGTTCTTGATTGATAATCCAGAATTAACTGAGGAAATCGAAAACCGAGTGAAGATGGAATACGGTTTAATACCACGCCCTGAAGCAGACAATGCAGAAGGAACTGGTGAAGCTTCTCAAGATGCTCCAACAGAAACAAAGTAAGTGGTGACAATCAGTGATTTCAGCAGAGGATTTTCTGCAGAATAATCCTGCTTCAGTTGTTGATAATCCGGATACTTCCGATGGTGTTGACGACACACATACTTCAATAGACATGCTGCATCATGCGGTGCAGCATGTCGAAGTGAAGGGAATTTTTCAGCGCAGTGATGCGGAAGATAAATGCCAAGAAGCGGCATTACGTTTACTTGATGCAGCTCAACGACCTTCAGGTGCTCTACGTGAACGTTTGATTGCCAAAGAATTCTCAGTAGAAACTGTGGATACAGTTGTAAACAGACTGATGAATTTAGGTTTGGTTGATGACGAGGCATACGCGCGCAGTGCTGTACGCTATTGCGTGTCGCGAAGTTTAGGGCAAAGCGGAACCCTCATGGAGCTTAAACGCAAAGGTGTTGACGCATCCTTAGCAATGCAAGCCGTTCAAGAAGCTCAGGAAGAGGGCGCTTTTATAGAATCTGCGTATGCTCTAGTGGAGCGCGTTGCAAAGCGCACACGTGGTTTAGATAAAAACGTGCGTTTACGACGATTATGGTCTGCAGCAGGACGTAAAGGACATTCTCCTGAGCTTATTCGCCAAGCGCAGTATGAGGTTTTCAATGCAGAAACTAGCGAAGAAGAAGCTGAATAAAAATTAGTGTGAGACCTCATATACCCCGGGTTCTGTCCTCGTATGTAAAAGACATACAAGGGGTGACCATCCATCTCGACTTAATATTGCTATTAAGCTCTAGCAGCCTACCCGAATACCAAACAAGCGAGCAGCTTAGATATTCTACTTGACCTTGCTCCCGATGAGGCTTGCCATGCGACTTCTGTTACCAGTCGTCCGGTGGTCTCTTACACCACCGTTTCACCCTTACCTTATACAGCTACGCCATATAAGGCGGTCTATTCTCTGTTGCGCTATCTCTCAGGTTGCCCTGGGCGGACGTTATCCGCCATCGTGCTCTATGGAGCCCGGAAGTTCCTCAGTTATTCTGGAGATTTCTCCCCATGTGGATAACCGCGGTCACCCAGAGGTCTCACAATCTTTATATGCTACCACGCTTTCTTGTTGAATTCTATTGCAAAATGCCATGAAGTTTTATTGTAAATGAGTTAAGATTAAGTCACGTTAGCAAAGATGTTAACGTCTTGCGATTCATTTCAAGGAGGTCACCATGGAAATCGTGGTAACTGGTCGTCATACGCAAATTAAGCAAAAGTTCCGTGACGTAGTTGAAAGCAAGATGAATCGAGTGACTAATATTGCACCGGATGCACAACGTGTTCAAGTTATGCTCTCTCATGAGGGGAATCCTCGCCTTGCTGATACTGCAATGCGTGTGGAACTCACCGTGATCGCTGGTCGTACAGTTGTTCGCGCTGAAGCTTCCAGCAGCGATGATTTGAGTGCATTGGATTTAGCACTCGACAAGCTCACATTACGTCTGCGTAGAACTCGTGACCGTCGTAAGGATCACCGTCGTGGTTATGAGTCTGTGCAAGCAGTTGATCTCGGTGTTGTAGAACCAGAAGAAGAGCCAGCTGTAGCAGAGTATGAACCTGTTACCCCATCTCAAGCTGTTGCAGGGGATTTGGAACCAGGTGAATCGGTAGAAGTTCGCGTTGGTGATTCGCCAATAGTCATTCGTCGCAAGCTCCATATTGCAGAACCAATGTCAATTGATGAAGCTTTGTACGAAATGGAATTGGTTGGACACGATTTCTTCCTCTTCGTAAATAGCGAAACTCATCGCCCGTCGGTAGTGTACCGTCGTCATGGATGGAGCTACGGTGTATTTGAAATCGAAAGTGCTAAGAACATCTAACTTTAAAACACTGTAGGTATGGGGCTACCTATCTAGAAATCTCTAGATAGGTAGCCCCATAACCATGTGTGCACTGTGTTTGCGTTATCTGTGCATTGTCGTAGTATGGGAACAGTTTGTAAAAACCACTTGTGTGGAAAAAGTAGGAGAATACACGTGGGAATTCTTGACAAAGCTTTGCGTATGGGTGAAGGCGCGCAGCTTCGTAAGCTGAAGTCTGTGGCAGATCAGGTCAATGCTCTTGAAGATGAGATAAGCGCATTAACAGATGCTGAACTCAAGGAGCAAACCTCAAAATTTAAGGCACGTTTAGCCCAGGGCGAGAGTCTTGATGACTTGATGCCAGAAGCATTTGCTACAGTACGTGAAGCTGCTAAGCGAGTTCTCGGTCAGCGTCACTTCGATGTGCAGCTTATGGGTGGTGCAGCATTGCACTGGGGCAATATTGCAGAAATGCGTACTGGTGAAGGTAAGACGTTGGTTGCAACCTTGCCAAGCTATTTGAATGCATTAAGTGGTAAGGGTGTCCACGTGGTAACCGTGAACGATTACTTGGCTAACTACCAGTCCGAATTGATGGGACGTGTATTCCGTGCTCTGGATATGAAGGTTGGTTGCATCTTAACGGATCAGTCTCCAGCAGAGCGCCGCAAGCAGTACAATGCCGACATTACCTATGGTACGAATAATGAATTCGGCTTCGATTATCTGCGAGATAACATGGCATGGAATAAGTCTGACCTTGTTCAGCGTGAACACCACTTTGCTATTGTCGATGAAGTCGATTCCATTTTGATTGATGAGGCTCGAACTCCTCTGATTATTTCTGGACCAGCTGAGGGAGATGTGACCCGCTGGTATCGCCAGTTTGCTAAGCTCGTGCTCAAGCTCAACCGAGACGAAGACTATGACGTGGACGAGAAGAAGAAAGTTATTGGTATTCTCGACTCCGGTATTGCGAAGATTGAAGATTTCTTAGGAATCGATAATCTGTATGAGCCAGCAAATACTGCGCTTATTGGCTATCTGAATAATGCTATCCGTGCGAAGGAACTCTTCGTGCGTGATAAGGATTATGTTGTTCAGGGGGGCGAAGTTCTCATTGTTGACGAACACACCGGACGTATGCTTCATGGCCGTCGTTACAACGAAGGTTTGCATCAGGCCATCGAAGCTAAAGAAGGTGTAGAGGTTCAGGCAGAAAACCAAACTTTCGCTACAATTACTTTGCAGAACTATTTCCGCATGTACGATAAGTTAGCTGGTATGACGGGTACTGCAGAAACTGAAGCTGCAGAATTTATGAATACTTATAAGCTCGGTGTTATCCCAATCCCAACTAACCGACCTATGATTCGTATGGATCAGGATGACTTGATTTTCCGCACTCAGAAGGAAAAGCTTGTTGCCATTGTTAAGGATGTAGCAGCACGTCACGAAAAGGGTCAGCCTATTTTGCTGGGTACCTCGTCTGTGGAATCCTCTGAGTTGGTGTCTACCTTGCTTGATCAGGTGAATATTCCTCACAAGGTACTCAATGCTAAGCACAACGAAGCAGAAGCTGCTGTTGTTGCTGTTGCTGGTCGTAAAGGTGCTGTAACTGTGGCAACCAATATGGCTGGTCGTGGTACAGATATTATGCTCGGCGGTAACGTTGAGTTCCTTGCTGATGCAAAGTTGAAGGCTCAGGGATATTCTCCAGAAGACACTCCAGAAGAGTATGAGCGCTTATGGCCTGCAGCTTTGGATGAGATGAAGCAGCAGGCAAAGGATGAGCATGAAGAAGTGAAGGAACTGGGCGGTTTGTATGTGCTCGGTACTGAACGTCATGAATCTCGCCGTATTGATAATCAGTTGCGTGGTCGTTCTGGTCGTCAGGGTGATCCTGGTGAATCTCGCTTCTACCTGTCTTTGGAAGACAATTTGATGCGTCTGTTCAACACTCAGCTTGTTGCTCGTGTTATGGCTAAGGGCATGCCAGAAGGCGAGCCTATTGAGCATAAGAGCGTATCGAATGGTGTGCGTAATGCTCAGAAGTCTGTTGAATCTCGTAATTTCGAAACACGTAAGAATGTGTTGAAGTACGACGATGTTATGAATAAGCAGCGTACTGTTGTCTATTCGGAACGCCAGGCTGTGCTGCAGGGTGCTGATATCTCCTCCGACATTACGAAGTTTATTCACGATGTTGTTGCATCCTATGTTCAGGGTGCAACAAAGGGCGTAGATGTTCCTGCTAAGTGGGATCTTAGCGAACTGTGGAAAGCTCTTGAATCTATTGTTGCTCTTGAGTTTGATGAAGAACAGCTCAAGAGTGAACTTGGTAAGCTTAAGGGTGATAAGGCACGTGCAAAGCTTACAGATCTGGTTGCCGATAAGCTGACAGAAAAGTACGCAGCCAACGAGAAGATTGTAGGCGATGAAGCGATGCGTACTATTGAGCGTCGCGTTGTTTTGGCAGTTATGGATCGTAAGTGGCGTGAACACCTCTACGAGATGGATTATCTCAAGGACGGTATCGGTTTGCGCGGTATGGGTCAGCGCGACCCTCTGGTGGAATACCAGCGAGAAGGCTACCAGATGTACAACTCTATGGTTGATTCTATTAAGGAAGAGGTTGTACAGTTACTCTTCAATATTGATTTGGAGTTGATTGCTCGCGAAGCCGAGGAGAATGAAGCTGTTGAGAATCAGGAAGTTCCTGAAGAATCTTTAAGTTACTCTGCTCCAACTGAAGACGCTGCAAGCGATGAAGAAATTGAAGAAGACGAAGATTCCGAAGATACTGAGTCTTCTGAGCGTGTGTCTCATTCTTATGAAGGCCATGTAACTGGTGCTGCTCCTATCAGCCATGCTGAAGGAAAAGTACCTGCTAGCAAGCGTCCAAAGAGTGAAGAGCTGCACAGCCCATGGTCTGATGGTCGCGTATTTGAAGGTACTCCAAAGAATGCGCCATGCCCATGCGGTTCAGGACGCAAATATAAGATGTGCCACGGTAAGAATGAGAAGTAAAAGCTCATATAGGCAGAAAAGTCGGAAGAAGATTTCTTCCGACTTTTTTATATGCATTTTATGCAACTTAGATGTCCCACTCGCACATCATGCATGTTCGCCTAGTGTTCGTGATAGAGTGACAGGGTATGGCGGGAGCTACATAAATGGAGGAATAATGCACTCGTTAGCAGTTGATATTGGTGGTACTAAGATTGCCGTTGGCTTGTGTGATGAAAACGATGTCATCGTACGCCAGTGGACGTCTCCAACACCAGAAGAAGCAGAGCTCATCGATGAGCATATTGCAAATCTTTACCTGGAAGCATCTAAGTCTTTCGAAGACATTGTTGCCATTGGAATTTCTGCAGCAGGTAATGTAAAGGAAGATCGTCGCACTATTAGCTTCGCAGCTAATATTAGCGGCTGGGTGAACTACCCATTAGCAGATCGCATCGAAGCACTTATTGATCACAAAGTTCCAGTCGTTGTAGAAAACGATGCAAACTGTGCTGGTTGGGGTGAATTCGTTCATGGCGCAGGTAAGGGCCACAAGAACATGGTTGCCCTCACTGTGGGTACTGGTTTAGGTGGAGCTATCGTTATCGATGGCAAGCTTTTCCGTGGATCCTACGGTATGGCTGCAGAATTTGGCCACTTGCCAATGGTGTCTGATGGCGATACCTGTGGTTGCGGTTTGCGAGGTTGTGCAGAACGCTATACCTCAGGAAACGCATTAGAGCGTTTTGCGCGTTCCGCAATTCGTCGTCGTCCACAAGATGCAGATCGTCTGCTGGAGATGTGCGGTGGAGATATTGCAGAATTGCGTGGCAAGATGGTTTCTCGTGCTGCCGATGAAGGCGATGCCATCAGCTTATATGCGTTCAACAAGATTGGTGAGTGGTTGGGTCGTACTATGGCTGCTATTTCTGCCGTATTGGATCCTGATGTGTATGTTATTGGCGGTGGCGTAGTTGCTGTTGGCGATATTCTTCTCGATCCTGCGCGCTACAACTATTCTCGCTTCTTGCAGGCAAGCGCATATCGCCCACATCCACCAATTCTAGCTGCAACAGCTGGTCAGGACGCTGGTTTGATTGGTGCCGCGAACTTAGCATTGCGCTTCTACTTAGAAGAATATAAGAAGTGATTTATCCGCTCATACATAAAGCCATGGTGACAACGGTATCGCCATGGCTTTATGTATTAAATGCGAGCCCCATCATTGTGCCTATTCGAGGCAGAATTTGTGCGTGAACGGTGCATCGTCCCCAGAATACCAAAGGCAAGAATTAAACTGATACCTGCAATAAGAGCACACAGGCTACGTACTGCAGGAAAAGCCGCTGCTGCAAAAATAGATCCAAAACCGATGATGACAAGGACGGCTGCAATAACCGAACTTGTTGTTACAGATGACCAGCTTGGATTCGGTGCATGAAAGTGATCATCATCTGCATCCAGCCATGACGTAGAGTAACCGCGCGGTGTAGTCGTGTTATTCACGAAAACATCATCATTAATGCTTTTTATGCGCAAAGTTGGTCGTTTCGTACTCTTCTGTTCGTCAATACGAGAGGCTTTTTTCTCAAATTTTTTGGCTGTACGAGATTTTTCTATGGATTCTAGCTCTTCACTATGAGCGTCGACAAAGTCTGCCCACGTGTCATCTGTAGAGCTCTTATGGTTATCATTAGTCATAGGACTATTTTACGAAATGGGGAGCCGAGAATGTATTGGTTTTTTGTCAAGACTTTAGGACGTCTTGCTCAAATGCGATTCCATGTGGATGCGGTGGGAGTAGATAATATTCCACGCACAGGTGGCGCTATTATTGCGGCGAACCATCTGTCTGTTATTGATGATGGAGTTATTCCTATTACATGCCCGCGCATGGTTCATTTTATGGGCAAAGCTGAATATTTTACTGGTAAAGGCTTCAAAGGATGGTTTAAGAAGTGGTGGTTCACTTCTGTGGGCGTTTTTCCTGTAGACCGTTCAGGAGGAAGTAAATCTGCTGGTGCTATGGATACGGCACGAAAGATTTTAGAAGATGGTAAACTTTTCGGCATTCACCCAGAAGGCACGCGCAGTCCTGATGGAAAGCTATATAAAGGTCATACAGGTTTTGCACGCCTTGCTTTAGAAACTGGATGTCCTATAGTTCCTACAGCTTTAATTGGTACGCGCGAAGTACAAAAACCAGGGCAAAACTTACCAGGAAAAGGTCAAGTAACCTGCGTATATGGTGAGCCTATACAGGTCCAGAAAAAAGATACAGCAGATATTACGCACGACGATATTCGAAACCTGACTGATGAACTTATGCGGCGTATCCAAAAATTAAGCGGGCAAGAATATGTAGATATCTATGCTCAAGAAGCTAAAAAGCTTATAGCAGAAAAAGCTGAGAGTAACGAATAAAATCAACATAAGCCGCATGCCTTTTAACTTCGGTATGCGGCTTTTTGTATTAGTTCTTCGTACTGGTGAGGGTAACACTACGCGCTTTACCCGAGTCATCGGTTACAGAAACAATCTCGCCAGGGGAAATCGATTGTTTGGCTACCGTATCTCCGCCCTTTCGGGAAATCTTCACGTTGAGACCCAAATCTTCAAGAACTGTTTGCGCGCGTGGCAAGGTCATACCTCGAACATTAGGCATGGTTATAGTATGTGCTCCCTTAGATACAGTTAGCGTTACGGTATCGTTCCATTTCAGCTTAGAATCAGCTTGAACGGATTGATTGATGACTTCTCCGGCATCAGCAGTAGCAGAATACTCTTCTTTGACGTTTGCAGTAATTTTGAGCTGGGCGAGTGCTGCTAGAGCGTCACCACGGCTCATTCCCACAAGATCAGGCATAGTTACTGTTTTCAATCCCTTAGATAGCACAACAGTAATTGCAGTATTATGGTTTACCTTAGTTCCAGCTTGTGGAGAGATGGATATAACTGCGCCTTTTGGAACTGATAGAGAATACTTATCTGTATGACTGTCGTGTTTAATATTGGTAAAACCAGCTTTTTTGAGTGCTTTCAGAGGGTTTTTACCATTACTTGACTGCGGGTTCGTAATATCGGATGGAATAGTTATTTGTTCGATTCCTGTAGAAACGATAAGAGATACTGTTCCGTTTTTCTTTGAAATATGGCTGCCAACAGTCGATGGGGTGGAGGAAATTATTTTTCCTGATTTAATAGTATCGCTATGTTTCTTGCTGACCGTATAGGAAATACCTTGGTCTTTTAACAATTTTTGATAGCTGGTAGCATCTGCCCCTGACAGAGTGCACGATGTTTGAGCAGTGCATGTGCTATCATGGGCTGCGGGAAGAGTGTAATAACTACCAGGACCCCAGTTATCCCACCACATAACAAGTCCAGCAATAAGCAAAATAACGCTTATTAAGCCAATAACCGCTGAAGTCATGCGATACTTTTTTGTCCATACAATGAGGCGACCAAGATATGAGGTCTGTTTTTGCGGTAATTGCGTGTTAATAGCAGGAAGAGACGGTTTTTTCGTGGAAATAACGCGCGTTGAGCTGGCTGAAGAAGTTGAGAGACGAAGATTAAAATCTTTGCTGCTGAGCGATTGTATAACTTTATCGAGTTGACCGGCAGCAATACTGGCATTATTCGGTCTATTTTCGAGATTACGGCTGACCAGAGAAGCCACGAAAGAACATAGAGACGTTGGAAGAGCAGAAGATATAACACGTAAATTGGGAACATCTTCGTGTACATGTTTATATACAACAGTAACAGGATTATCTGATTCAAAAGGTGGACGGCCTACGAGCATTTCCCATGCCATCAAACCCACAGCATACAAATCAGAGGCAGGAAGAGAAAGATTTTTTTCAGCAGTTTCTGGAGCAATATACGTTGTTGTGCCCAAAACCATACCGGTAGGAGCTAAAGTTGCATTCGATGTACGTTTAGCCAAGCCAAAATCAGCAATTTGCACATTACCATGTGCATTAATCATAATATTTTCTGGTTTAATATCGCGATGAATAATATCTTGCTCATGAGCTGCGGATAGACCCGAAAGAATCTGACGTAGAATACTGACAGTTTCGCGCACGCTCAAGGTATGTTTACTGCGCAGAAGCGAACGTAAATTGGCTCCTTCAATGTATTCCATAACAATATAGCCCACGCCATCAATACTTCCAGCATCAAATACATGAACAATATGAGGATTATCTAAAGCTGCTGCAGATAGAGCCTCACGGTGGAAACGTTGGGTATATTGGTCGCCTTGTTCGGATAAAGCGAGAGATGTATGCATGATTTTAATTGCCACACGCTTATCGAGACGTTGATCGGTAGCTTCATACACACTAGCCATGCCGCCTTCAGCAATTTTGCGCGAAATCAAGTAACGGTTGTCAATAAGTTGGTTGATATATCGTGCAGATGCTGTTGTCATAATTGCTAGTCTAACCTTAACCTACGAAACGAGAGCAGAAAGATATGAAGTTTTGCGTATCCTGAGCAGATACGTTCATACTCATACATGCTGCGAGTATCTCTTGAGCTGCGTGAGTCCATAAGTTTTCTACATCAGTAATACTCGCCTCAATAGCACCGCATGAGATGAAAAGAGAACGAATCTGTTCTACGTCCTGTTCGGAACGAGTTTCGCGCATATAGGCATCAATCAGAAAAGCTCTGTCAGAAGGCTGAGCGAGACGCAAAGCATGAGAAAGAACCCAGGTGCGCTTTGCTTCTCGAATATCTCCTCCCACAGGTTTGCCCGTTTTTTGGGGAGTAGACATAAGATCGAGCAAATCATCATGAATTTGGAAAGCTATACCGAGCTTTTCTCCTACAGAATGAGCAAAACTACGGGCCAGAGTAGCAGCTTGGGGATGACCAGAAGCAAGCATTCCCATAAAAAGAGGCGCAATAGTTGTGTAGCTAGCTGTTTTATTAATATAAGTAGCTCGTATTGATGAATGTAATTCATCGGTGTGCGTTAAATCGAGACTTTCCATAGAAATATCCATGATTTGGCCAAGTTCTACCTGATCGTGCATGTCAAGAAAAGCGTGAAAGATATCCGGCGAATGCGCTAAAACTGAACTGCTCGTATGCGCTGTACGGATGCTGAGCGTTGCGAGTAAATCTCCCAGCATAAGCGCTAAACCGGAACCTTGATCTGCGTTCTGAGTAAATTGCGAAAGAGCACGATGCGCTGATGGTTGCCCACGACGGGTATCTGCTGCATCAATAATATCGTCATGAATTAGAGCTGCTGTTTGGAAAATTTCAATAGCGCAACCTAAATCGATAATCTCATCTGAGTGTTTAGCAGGTGAGTTATCTGGAGTGAAAGTAGCTACTGTGTTGTGCAGCAATAAGGCGCGTAAACGTTTGCCTCCACGACTTGAAGAAGCTGCCTGACCGCCTACCTGATTCAACAAATGCATAACGTCGGGAGCATCAATAGCAGGGAAGTGCTGCATTTTATCGTGCCATGCACGTGTTATTAAGCTTTCCAGACGCTCATCAATGTCGTATTGAGTCAGTTCTTTCACACTTCTAGTGTAAAGGAGAATGTCTAAAAAGGCGTGTTATCCACATTGGTTCACATATTCATTTCAATATCTCGAATTGAAGCTTGCTGGTGAACAATAGAAATATGAGTACACAAAGATATTTTAAAACGCAGGTAATTGCGCAACGTCAAGCAGATTTTATGTCTGAACGAATGACTAACCCAAACAGTGAACCAGAGATTATTCATCGATGGCTCAGCGATGTTTGCCTTGAATGGATGCATATGATGAATGCGCCATATGACGAGGTCCAAGAAAAGGTAGAAACATCGGTTGAAGCACCACAATGGAGCGAGGATGAATATTATCGTTTTATTGTGGGCATAACCAAGTATCTAGCTTTTAGAGATGCCATTATTTTAACTGCTATGAGAAATTTACCGGAAGCGACGACTCTCGATTTTCTTAGGCATCCTACGCACAGGCGCAGCACCATGTTGGTGCACGAAATTTTGGCGTCCCTGATTAATGATGTGAATGCTCAGCCAGATTCTGAGCGTTTAAGTAGATGCATGGATATTCTTGATGCAATCAAAATTCTTGTTCCCGAGAAATATCATGCACCGTTTTACGGCATTCAGGCGTATCTGCTGTGGGCAAGCGGGGAATTCTCGAAAGCTCTTACTGCTAATAAGCATGCCTTAAATCAAGATAGAAACTATACGTTATCTCTGATTACTGGTAAAGCTCTCGATAAGAAAATCTATCCTGCATGGTGTGTTCACGCTCAATGTGCGAAAAGTACTGAAACATGATGGAATAAAAGTCTTGGCTTTTTGGTTATCTTGTGGTATATACATACTTGCACTTGCCATAAGTGCGTCCTTTTTGCGCCTTTCTGCGTAAAAAGTACCAAGGAGGATAGGTTGGCTACAGCGAAAAAAACTGCAACAGCACAGGATACTGAGCAGGAGAAAGCTACGAAGGCGACATCGCGAAAGAAAACTACAGCTAAGAAAAAAGCTGTGGACGTAGCAGAAGTTGCTCAGGACGCGGTAATCGATATGGAGGCTGCTGCAGAGGATAAGCCAGCAAAGAAAACTCGCTCAACCAAGAAATCAGCAGCATCTCAGAGTAGTTCTTCACGCAGTACGAAGAAAAAAGCTGACGATAAAGAGGACACTTCTGCACAACCAGCAAAGAGAACACGTCGTAAGGGCACAGCCAAAGCCGAGGCTGAAGTTAGTGACGATGTAACGTCTGAAACACAGGACGATGAATTGGTAGATGATTTGTCTGATGATAATGCAGACGATACCGATGATCTCGATTCTATTGAATTAGACGAGAACGGCGACCCTATTACTCATGATGATGACGATGATTTGGGTAAGGAACGTACAGACGATCCTGAACCAGAAAACGATGATGAGGAAGAAGAGGAGCCACAGGAGGAACCTCAAGGTGAGGGTGCCTTTATTCTCAACGAGTCTAAAGAGGATGACGATACTCTCATTCCTTCAGGTAACCCGAAGCGTCGTGTTGTAGCAACAGGTGCAACAGCCGACCCTGTGAAAGATTACCTCAAGCAGATCGGTCGAGTAAACTTGCTGACTGCTGATCAGGAAGTGGACTTATCTGAACGCATTGAGGCAGGTTTGTACGCTCAGCATATTTTGGATACCGAAAATATTGATGAGATGACCTTCAAGCAAAAGCGTGAGCTCAAGTGGGCTGCTAGTGACGGTAAGAAAGCTAAAGATCACTTGCTTGAGGCGAACTTGCGTCTGGTTGTGTCTTTAGCTAAGCGTTATACAGGTCGAGGCATGCTCTTCTTGGATTTGATTCAGGAAGGTAATTTAGGTCTGATTCGTGCTGTAGAAAAGTTTGACTGGAAGAAGGGCTTTAAGTTCTCCACATATGCAACATGGTGGATTCGTCAGGCTATTACTCGTGCAATGGCTGATCAGGCACGCACTATTCGTGTTCCTGTGCATATGGTGGAAGTTATTAACAAGCTTTCGCGCGTGCAGCGTCAAATGTTACAGGATTTGGGTCGTGAACCAACTCTTGATGAGCTTGCTCGCGAGCTCGATATGCCTGTAGAAAAGGTTCAGGAAGTCCAGAAATATGGTCGTGAACCAATTTCTCTTCACACACCATTGGGTGAAGATGGTGATTCTGAGTTCGGTGATTTGATTGAAGATTCCGATGCTATTGCACCATCTGAATCCGTTGCATTCTCGCTGCTTCAGGACCAGTTCAAGCAGGTTCTTGAAACCCTGAGCCCACGAGAAGCTGGCGTTATTAAGATGCGTTACGGTTTGGAGGATGGTCAGCCAAAGACTTTGGACGATATTGGTCATGTATATGGCGTAACACGTGAACGTATTCGACAGATTGAGTCGAAAACAATGGCGAAGTTGCGTCATCCATCACGTTCTCAGACTTTGCGAGACTTCCTTGATCAGGAATAATAAGGAGTAATCAGGAATAACGGGAAGCTGCCAGAAGTAGCTATCAGAAGTAAGAGAGTGTGCGAACTGGTTATGTGTGGGCAGGTCTGTTTTCTCTAGACCTGCCCAGATATTTTAGCGGGGTATGAGCGATACTAATCTGACCAAAAGGTTGTATGCATTCGTAACCGTGTGTGTGAAAGAGGCATTTTTTCATGGCTGCTAAGAAAACAGCACAAGAAGAATATAATGCAGATAGTCTGTCCGTTTTGGAGGGACTCGATGCAGTACGTAAACGTCCGGGTATGTATATCGGAACTACCGATAGTCAAGGACTTATGCACTGCTTATGGGAAATTATTGATAATTCTGTGGATGAAGCCTTAGCGGGTGTATGCACACAGATTACTGTTACTCTTCATACAGATGGATCTATTACTGTAGAAGATAATGGTCGCGGTATTCCAATTGACAAAGAATCAAAAACAGGGTTATCGGGCGTAGAAGTCGTGCTGACGAAGCTACACGCAGGTGCTAAATTTGGTAGTTCCTCCTATAATGCTGTGGGCGGTTTGCACGGTGTGGGCTCATCTGTGGTTAATGCTTTGAGTGAGCGTTTAGATGTTGAAGTTGACCGTGATGGTCAAACATATCGCATGGAATTCCATAAGGGTCATCCTGGAGTGTATACGGATGCAAATCCTAATCAGCCATCTCCTCAATCACCGTTTAAAGCAACGGCTAAGCGTAAAGCAACAGAATTGCGCGTTGTAGGCACATATGAAGGCAAGCATACAGGAACACGTATTCGTTATTGGCTTGATCCTGAAATATTTAACGCCACAGCTCGATTCAACTATGAGCAATTGGTAGATCGAGTACGCCAGACGTCCTTCTTAGTGCCAGGACTGAAGATTACCGTGGTCGATGAATCTATTGAAGAGCCAGTCGAGACCGTTGTAGTTGACGAGTCGAGCAATGTACCAAACGATAGCGCCAAGGATGCTGAACAGCTGCACCAGCCACAGCAGGCGCACCCTCGCGTGCAAAGTTTCCACCACGAGGGCGGAATTGTTGATTATGTTGACTTCTTAACCAGTGGCGAAGCAGTTAGCGATATTTGGCATATTACAGGACAAGATACATACGAGGAAGAAACTCAGATTGTGTCTGCTCAAGGTGATTTGCATGCTGAGATGATTGAACGTTCATGTGATGTTGATATTGCTTTGCGTTGGGTTAATGATTACGAAACCACTGTGCGCAGCTTCGTCAACGTAGTGGAGACTCCTGGCGGCGGTATGCATGTGGATGGTTTCTTAAACTCCATAACCAAACAGGTGCGCAAAAATGTGGAAGCTAATGCGCGCAAACTCAAATACAATACTAAAGATTCTAGTATGAAAGTGGAACGCGATGACGTTGTTGCAGGCCTCGTGGCTGTAGTAACTGTGCGCATTGCTGAACCACAATTCCAAGGTCAAACTAAGGATGTGCTGGGAACAGCTCCAGTGAAGCCTATTGTGACGAAAATGTCCGATAAACAGTTCGGAGAGATGATATCTGGTTCGCGTCGCGGTTTTAAAGAGCAGTCGGTGCGTGTGCTCGAGAAAATTGTGGGAGAAATGCATGCACGCGTTCAGGCGCGCAAAACGAAGGAAGTAACGCGACGTAAAAATGCGTTGGAGTCAGCTTCAATGCCTTCAAAGCTGTCGGATTGCCAGCCAGGAAATGATGACATCGCTGAACTGTTCATTGTTGAGGGTGATTCCGCTTTAGGCACTGCTAAGGCGGCTCGTAACTCAATGTTCCAAGCTCTGCTACCAATTCGTGGAAAAATTTTGAATGTGCAGAAGGCTTCTACTGCGCAAATTTTAGCGAATAAAGAATGTTCATCTATTATTCAAGTTGTTGGAGCAGGCTCAGGCTCGACATTCGATGTGAGCCAATCTCGCTACAACAAAGTTGTTATGATGACCGATGCAGACGTCGACGGAGCGCATATTCGCACTCTGCTGCTCACCTTATTCTATCGTTATATGCGCCCGCTTATTGCTGAAGGACATGTCTATGCAGCTGTGCCGCCTTTGCATCGTATTGCTTTAACAGGCAAACGTAAGGGTGAATATATCTACACGTATTCTGAGGAAGAGCTGGGTATTAAGCTTGCTCAGCTGCGTGAACAAGGTATTGCGTATAACGAAGATATTCAGCGTTATAAGGGTTTGGGTGAGATGGATGCAGATCAGCTTGCCGATACCACTATGGATCCGCGTACGCGCATGCTTCGTCGTATTCGCTTAGAAGATGCTGCGCATGCCTCAGATATTTTCAGCCTCTTGATGGGTGATGAAGTTCCTCCTCGTAAGCAGTTTATTATTGATAACGCAGATGATTTCGATCGTTCGAAGATTGACGCCTAGTATCTGTGGAAAGCGAATGATTCGCTTGACGTGAATCATTCGCTTTTTCTTAAGTTTTACGCGAAAAACCACAATTCTTTCGCTCGGAATGTAAATCCCCTACGCTAGTATTTTCCTTGATGTGAACGTTGTCATACATGCTCTTGGTGGCAGGGCAGCCACAGCAATGAGGCATAAACATAGAAAAGGAGTGCAATGGCGAACTTACTTTTGGGCGTCATTTATTTAGCTTTTATTTCGCTCGGCCTTCCTGATTCTTTAATGGGATCAGCATGGCCATCTATGTATCCTGCTTTCCATGTGCCCGTATCATATGCAGGTATTGTTACTTTTATTATTACTTTGGGCACTATTATTTCTGCTCTGCTCAGTGACCGTTTAACCTATAAGTTAGGTGCTGGCAAGGTTACAGCATTTTCAGTGGCTGCAACTGCTATAGCGTTTCTGGGATTTTCTCTTGCTCCAAGCTTTTGGATTGTGTGCTTATGGGCTATACCGTATGGTTTAGGAGCCGGAGCTATTGATGCAGCTCTGAATAATTACGTGGCGTTACATTATAGTAATCGTCATATGAGTTGGCTGCATGCCATGTGGGGAGTGGGCACTGTTATTAGCCCATATATTATGGCGTATGCTATTGCTCAGCAGCATCAATGGCAGTTGGGATATCGCTATATTTCCTTTATTCAGATTGGTATTACCTGTATTGTTTTTGCTTCTCTTCCATGGTGGGCAAAAAGAGGTGCACAATCAGAACATAGCTCGGAAACTGAGCAGAGCGACAAGGCGGACTCTGCTCCTCTTGGTCTTATAGCAACTTTGCGTTTGCCTATGGCTAAAGAGATTTTATTTATGTTCTTAGCTTACTGTGGTATTGAAGGAACAGCAGGATTATGGGCAAGTACTTTTGCCATGCAAGCGCGCGGTATTACTGCTGAAGATGCAGCTACTTGGGCAAGCTACTTCTTTATTGGTATTACAGCCGGTCGTTTAGCCTGCGGTTTTATTGCAGAGAGATTTACTGATTCACAGATGATTCGTTTGGGGTGCATAGTGCTTGGAGCGGGTATTGTAGTCACTATGATTCCTACGCCATGGAATCCCTTGACGATGATTGGTTTAATTGTTATTGGAGTCGGTTGTGCTCCGATTTATCCAAGTATTATTCATTCCACTCCTGCTATTTTTGGCGAACAACATTCTCAAGCCATGATTGGTGTTGAAATGGCGAGCGCTTATACAGGAAATCTTGTATTGCCTCCACTATTCGGTATTATAGCGCGTAATATTTCAGCAGTGTATTTACCTGTTTATTTGCTGATTTTGTTTATTATTTTGTGCGGTATGCATGAACTGATTGTGCGCAAAATGAGTAAATAAATTAATGGTCAGTGCTTAGGCGCTGACCATTAATTTTATACGCGGGAGAAATAGGTTATTGGAGCACTTAATTCCGTACCTGAACCGTCTCGACGCATATCTACTGCAGGAAGATCCACCGGGTGACCACTCTGCGTTGCAGCAAAGACTGGTACGTCCGCGACTGTAGCAGCAATTAGCGTGTTTTGACCGCGTAGGAAGCGTTGTGAGCGCACGCCACCTGTTGCACGACCCTTCGTAGGGTACTGCTCCAATGGTGTTACCTTGCAAGCGCCGTTATCTGTGCCTGGCAGAGCATCAGCATCTCCAGCAACGGTTACGACTACTGCGCCTGACTGAGCAGTATTTCCTTCTTCGTTATCGTCATACGTCCATGCCACCTTACCGGCAGGAACAACAGCAAAGCAGACAATATGCTGACCTTCAGATAGTTTCATACCAGTCATACCGCTAGCTGTGCGACCTTGGGCGCGTACCGCGGAAGCTGCAAAAGTTAGAAGAGATGAATCAGAAGAAATAAAGACGAGACGATCATCATCATCCGCTTGAGCAGCATGGAGAACTTCGTCATTATCCTTCAAATCGATAACACTCCATGAATCCATGGTTGTTGGTGATTCTCTATTCCATCTCTTAACAACGCCGTTACGTGTTCCCAAAGCCAAAGGCGTAGAATCATCGTCATTCATAGAAATAACAGCAACAGTATGTTCACCCTCAACAGGGTCGGTACTTTCTGTGCTCATGAGTAACTCATCGGCTGGAACGCCAGCGCTTAAGCTCAAGTACTCCGAAACAGGTAGCTGAGGTAAATCGGAGGTATGTGCTGTCACTAAACGACCTGCTGACGTAATGAGCGCATACGTTGAACGTGTAGATGATTGAATAAGAGAGAGAAGAGTATCATCAGCGTAGCGTGGGGGAGCGGCATTACGAGAGTGATACACATCCCAAGCAGTTGCAGATAATCGTGCAATACGCCCTGAAGCACTCAGAGCAATAACACACGGCACATCTTCTACTTCCAGCGCGGACGATGGGGCTGCACCACGTACTGAGCCTAAAGCAGCACTAGCCTGCATTTGTGCATTAACCTGAGCTAAGGCTTGAGCATGTGAAGAACCTCCACCAACACCCAACGCAGTTGATGTCTGCTCAGATGGGGTAGACGAGCTAGAAGACGATACAGCAGACTGTACAGGAGTAAAGCCGTTTTCTCCTTCATCGAGCAAAATACTGCGACGATCATCTCCCCATTGCTCAACAGCCTTATTCATGGAATCAATAACAACCCCATCTAAGACCTGAGCAGAACCGAGAATTTCATTGAGCTCTTCGATAGCACGCTTCAAATCATCGCGTTCTGTTTCCAACTCAATACGGCTCATTTTTGTTAAACGACGCAAACGCAAATCTAAAATATACTGCGCCTGAACCTCGTCTAAATCAAAAACAGCCATTAAACGGTGTTTAGCGGAATCAGCGTCATCCGAAGAACGAATAACTTCAATAACCTCATCAATATCGATAAGGGCAAGCAATAAACCTTCTACCAAGTGCAGACGTTCTTCAGCTTTACGCTTACGATAAATAGAGCGTTTTCGAATAACATCGCGACGATGAGCAATCCATACATTCAGTAGCTCAAGCAAACCCATAGTACGCGGACGTCCATCGACCAGAGCCACGTTATTAATAGTGAAGTTATCTTCCAAAGGAGTGTACTTAAATAACTGAGTAAGCACGGCCTGAGGATCGAAACCTGATTTAATTTCAATAACTATGCGCGTTCCGTTATGACGGTCTGTTAAATCAATCGCGCCGGAAATACCGTCAAGTTTTTTATTTTTGACGCCTTCAGATATGCGCTCCAAAACCTTTTCTGGACCAACCATAAAAGGAAGTTCAGTAACAATAATTGCTTTCTTACGCGCCGTCACATTCTCAATATGCGTTTGTGAACGCGTGGTAAATGTTCCGCGTCCCGTCTCATAGGCCTCACGAATGCCATCTCGCCCCATAATAATGCCACCACCGGGCAGATCTGGTCCTGGAATATAGCGCATCACATCCTCGAGTGTTGCCTCGGGATGCTTCATCAAATATTGTGCTCCCACCACAACCTCACGCAAATTATGAGTGACCATATTTGTGGCCATACCCACCGCAATACCCGAAGCTCCATTAACCAGCAAATTAGGGAATGCCGCTGGAAGCACAGTCGGCTCTTCTAGCTTATTATCATAATTTGGTGTGAAATCAACGGTTTCTTCGCCAATAGAATCAATCATACCGAAAGCTGAAGGAGCTAAACGGGCTTCAGTATAACGCGAAGCAGCAGGACCGTCATCCAACGAACCAAAATTACCGTGACCGTCCACCAAAGGTAATCGCATAGCAAAAGGCTGAGCCAAACGCACCATGGCTTCATAAATAGCAGAATCGCCGTGAGGATGAAGTTTACCCATCACTTCACCCACAACACGTGCTGACTTCATATATGGTTTCTCAGGAGTCAAACCCATCTGACCCATCTGATAAATAATACGTCGCTGAACAGGCTTCATGCCGTCGCGCGCATCAGGCAAAGCGCGCGCATAAATAACGGAATACGCGTACTCCAAGAAGGACTTACTCATTTCCTCCTGAAGCGGCGTGTCTACAATATTTTCCTTAATCTCGCGAGGATCGTAAGTAGCGGCGTGTGTGCGTTTGCGTGCCATGTATCTCCTTATATAACACAGTCCCACTTATTATATACGTCCGCTCTACGTTCGCGACCATGCGCGCTCGGTTTTTGTTTATCTGTTTTGTTCCTCTGTTTTGTTTTGATGAGAATTGAGCATATGGGGGAGTATGCAGGTTATTTGGGGTGCCGTGCATGGCGGGTGTGCGCGTGAATAAATAATGAGTGTGTGAATAAATAGTGCGCGCTAAGATGAGGGATGCGGTCGGTTAGCAGTAATAAACGATGCGGTCTGCTAGGAGTACGGAGTCTAGATATGCAAGCCGTATGATTAAATGACACTATGTCCGATGTGTACAGTGATGCAGAACTTTTGTCGTTACAAGATGTAGTTAATTATGATGCCATAAATTCTCAAGGTCGCGGTGGTGCATGTCATTTAAGCGCTGTTTTACCTGCTTTATCCGCCGCGTTGGGAACGCCAGTTTCTACTGCAATTCATAATGATGCTGAGCGCTTACGAGTAGATTTAGGCGTTCCTCATGCATCCTCTGTTATTGTTGTGCTCATCGATGGTCTGGGTTTTTGGAATCTCATGGAACGTAAGGGTCATGCTCCTTACTTGCGTTCTTTAGTTAATCAAAGTCATAATCAACAGCCAATTTCTTCGAGTTTTCCTACCACTACTGTTGCAGCGCTCAGCGTTTTCGGTACGGGAACGTGCCCAGGTTTAACGGGAATGACTGGTTATTCTCAAATCAATCCAGACAATGGTCAGCTTTCCCAAATGATTCAATTTTCTAACGGCGCTAATCCTGAACTTATTCAGCGTGAGCCAACTATTTTTGAGCAGTTAAGTGCTCAGGATGTGCGCGTTACGACTTCAGGATTCCCTAAATTTGCTAATTCTGCTTTAACGCGCGCTGCTTTACGAGGTTCGAACTATATTTCTGGAGCAAATCCATCTCAGCGTATTTCTACTGCCGCTCGCTCGTCGTTTGAGCCAGGTTTAACATACGTATATATTCGCGATGCAGATAAAATGGGGCATCAATATGGGTGGGATAATGAGCGTTGGATAGGAACTTTTGAACGTGTCGATGCTCAGCTGAAAAGTTTGGCTAAAAAAGCGGCGCCAGGCACGCTGATTGCTATTACTGCCGATCATGGCATGATTGCGTCTGACAGTTCGACGCGCATTGATATTGCTGAGCGTCCTGAACTGCAGGAAGGCGTTGCCCTCGTTGGCGGTGAACCGAGAGCAGTGTCCTTATATGTTGAAGAGGGAATGAATCCGAACGATGTTGCGCAACGGTGGCGTCATGTTCTTGAAGATAAAGCACGTGTCTATACAAAAGATGAAGCTATTGCTGCCGGATTATATGGTCCTGTGCATGATCGCGTTCTTCCGTATATCGGTGATGTTATTGCTATGGCATCCTCAAATGTGACGATAGTAGATTCTCGCACTCAAAGCGATGTAGCGACGCATTTGCCGGCTGTGCACGGGTCCTTAACACGTGCTGAGCTTGATATTCCGTTCCTTCTGGACGTTGTGTAAGACCTTCGTACGAAGAGATTATTGTAGCGCCTGATAAAGGCTCATATCTTAACGGCAAAATAACGAGAGGACTACTGTCAGTTACCGCACAGTAAAAGTTGTGCTATGAAAATAGCAACTCAGCTTTTACTGCTTAATAAGTTTATGAGTTTTTGAAATCGTCGTTCCAGGTGCAGTTACATCAAATGAAATCTTACCATTACTATAAGTAAATTTCTTCGTTGATTCTTGTGCTGTCAATCCAACTGCTTTGCTCATGGCATCGCTATCTGCTCGCGAGGTTCATGTGTAATCACCAGCTGTTGTTGGAGGCGTAAAGTTCCCTTCCAATACAAACTAGATTCTTCTGATGCTTGAGACTGTGCCCACGTAATAGTAATAGTGTCGTTTGTAATCTTGGCTATTAAATCCGAGCCTTCGTTGGCATCTGTTTTCCATGTGTCGGTTAAATCGGCAGGTTTTTCTGTAGATTCTTCTTGACTATTTTGAGATTTTTCTTTTGTTGAGTCTTCGGAGGTATCTACTTTTTTCTGCTGACTTGCGTTGTTATCGCTCGTTGTATTACTCGGTAGACTAAGGTTTACTGAACATGTACTCAGTGTTCCTATTCCTAAAACAGTTGCAAGTAGTCCAGCAGCAATCTTTGTGAATCAGGGCATAACATAATCACCTTGAATATAATTCAACTTACTTTACTATTATTAAAAATAGTATGTTAGAAGATTACATAAAATTTGAAGAAAATCAAAAAATGTTCAATATTCTTTATAAGAATCGTGATAATTCCAAAAGTTTAGCGCGATTTATGCGTACCATAGACTGCTCATTATATGAGCAGAAAGCAGATGAGTAATTGAGAAATTAATCTGATTAAAAACGCGCGTAAACCACGTGAATATTCGAAGAAATGACTAAATTTAACAGTTTCGCCGAGTCAATCGTATAGCCCTTTACATAGTTGGTCTACATAAAGGGCAATATCTATAAGCTCAAATGCCATCTAGGACTGCGAACCGAAAAGAATATCGTCCCAAGCTGGGATAGCTGAACGCTTACGCTTAGGAGGCTGAGAAGTTCGGTTGCTATTGGCGCTTCCGTTTTCGCCTTCTTCTTTGTTGCTGCCGGCACTGGAAGACTGATCAGAGCCAGAGATATGAGAGTCCTCTTGATTGATAACCGGAGCTGAATCTTCGGTATTATCCATATCGAGTGGAACATCTGCGGTCTGAAGTCGTGATGCCTTCTTTTCTGATTGGAAATCTGATGGATCAGCCAAAGTACGGCGTACAGCAGGTAACTGTGTGCCGCTTTGCGATTGTTCTTCGTGTTGCGAACCTACTGATTGAGGCGACTGACCAGAAACAATAGCATTAAAAGCGCCTGTGCTCATATGCGTATTATCTCGCATAGAACTCATAGAAACAGTTTCGAAGGTGCCTGTGCTGGTAGACACAGCTTGATTAGAAAATGGAGGAGAGGAGTGCGTAGCACCTACAGCTGGAATAGCATCTGTGCTGAATAGCTCTTTATCTACAGGTGAGGTTGCTGCGGACATTTCGCGCAGTAAACGCTTTGCAGGTGTGTTGACGCTCACCACAGAATGGTTGCGTGAATTAAACATCCATTCAGCGCTTTCTTTGTGTTCTCCTAAACTGTAATTCGCCTGAATGCGCCACGGATTATGCCCCTGACGTGATGCGCTCCACTGTACATCAGCGTAATCACCGCCCATAGAAGCAAGCGAAAAAGCAATAATATCTTTAACTTTCGAAGTATTTCCTTCTGTGCCAACAACAGTTTCTAAGAACTGAGAAGTAATGAAAACCTTTTCTTTTTCTACTGGAATAGCAAAACGGTTTACAGCAGAAACGGATACACCGTATTCTTGAGCGATGGTCTGTGGGCTCTGTCCGGAACGGATAAGTGACTGAATAGTGGACAGCGGAAGAATTTTTTCTGGCTGTTTTTCTTCCTGTTGAGTAACTGTCTGTGCTTTATTGCGAGCAGAAGCAATAGCACGTTCAAGTTCCGAGGTAATTTCTAAAGAAAAAAGATCTCCAGTCAGTGGGTCTTTTACTATAAGGTCTCCGTTAGCGTCAACGCGAACGAAAGTTACCGGAATACTTGAATTCTCAGCCATATTAAACCCCTTGCGTCTATGAATACTTCCATATTATGGGTAGGTGGTCACATATACATAAAATGGATAGGACACATGTGAGATTTCTTCATACAGGTGTGTTCCGCACACGTATCTCACGCTATGACATTGAAGAAAACCTTCAAATATTGCTCTGCAGAAAGCGTATTTTTCAAGAGAAGTACGGTCTGTGTTACGTAAAATTTATGTGATTTTACTCTGTTTTTCACACAATTCAACGTGCCGTAGTTTGTGCCATAGAAAAATTGTAGTATCCTCTTTCGCATAGGACACGTGTCGTTTTATATCGCGTGACGGATGTATCGTCTGCGCGACTCAGTATAAAGACTCAGTGAAAGGAGTGGGCTATGGCACAGGATTACGATACTCCACGGTCCAAGGACGAAGACGAGGAATCCATCGAAGCTCTGGGCACCAGCTCCCGTCAGAATCAGAATAATGATTTGGATGATGATGAGAACGCATTGGCTGAGGGTTACGAACTTCCTGGTAGCGATTTGAGTAATGAGGACTCAAGCGTAACTGTTGTTCCTATGCAGGGCGACGAGTTTGTATGCTCTGAAGATCGGAAGAGCGTCGTGTAGGGAAAGAGTGTAGATC
>ERZ506759.214-NODE-214-length-23283-cov-6.12016_pt1 | contig 23283 bp, 18 predicted proteins | sample MGYA00513042_ERZ506759 | MGnify/ENA metagenome assembly ERZ506759
GGAAGCTCTTCAAAAGTACCCTTTAACAAGGAGGTGACGGCTATTTATCCTGTGTGACAGTTAGAAGTTCTTGATGGCCGAAATTGAAGCGGGGTTTTGAAGAGCTTCCTTAGCTCATTGGTAGAATCGCGTCTGCCCACTGCTGCATGACCGGGCGGCGTAGCTCGCATAGGTCGTCACGCTGATACGTTTGCTCTACGGCGTTGCCGGTTGCGTGCATCAAGCATTTCTCTGCAACTACCCTGTCAATGCCGTTTCTTGCTGCCCAGTCTCGGAAGGTCGAACGGAATCCGTGCATAGTCACTTTGCCGTCTGTGAGTCTGCTGACCGTGTGATACGGGTTGTCAATGCGGATTGGTCTATGCGCCCAGTAAGGTGATGGAAAGAGCGGGCCTTTCCGGCTCGGATTGGCGGCAAGCAGCACTTCAATGGCCTGATTGCTCAGGGGAACACGGTGCGGGAACGGTTTGCGGTCTTTTCTGCGAGCGGGCGGGATGTACCAGATTCTTTCGTCGAGATTGATTTCATCCCAAAAGGCGAGCGAAAATTCCTTGCGGCGCGTTGAGGTCAAGATGCCGAAGAGCGCGGCCAGACGCGAAGAAGGCTCTCCGACCTCACCTGCAAGCAATCGGCTGACAATGTCGATCGTCTCATCAAGCGTAGCGGCAGGGCAATGCCTGGTGGTGTAGATGCGTTGAGGTGATGGCAGCCATGCGTCAAGATTGCCGCGCCATGTAGCCGGATTCTCTTTGTTGTAAAACCCTTCACGCTTTGCATAGGCAAAGACTGTCTCCAAGAACCCACGTGCTTTGACGCCTGTCGGGGTCTGATCCTTCCAGAGTGGATTGAGGATCGAAAGGATATGAGACGTTTCGACCTCTTTGATCGGCATGTCTCCGATGTGCTGGACGGCGAGGCCGAGGATGCACCGACGCCATTCATTGATGCTGTGCTTGTTCTTGTACTGCTTGACCTCAATGATGATCGGGATGATGCGCTCTGCATATTCTTTGAATGTTGGTTCGTGCTTTGTCTTTACCGGTGCTTTCTTTTCTTCTCTGAAAGCCTTCGGGTCGACTCCCTGTGTGAGGAGGGTGTGGCACTTGAGCGCCTCATCCTTCGCCATTTGAATTTTGATGATTGCCGGATCCCCTAGCGAGAGATCCTTGCGCTTTCCGTCGAATGTGTATCGGAAGACAAACGATCTGCTGAGTCCGTTTCTTCGGACGACGAGGTACAAATTCGGCGCGATCTTATATCGTCCATCGCCTACTGTCAGAATGTTTTTGGCCGTTATGTTCATGGCGTGTCCCACAAAAATGAATCCCCGAGGTGCCGAACGGGCCTTTTGTCCCACAGTTGTCCCACAGGCTGACAGCGTGTGGGCGGTGTGCAGGTGGCGTGACGGTAGCGGGGGTACGGCCATGCTAACACGAAAAACCCCGCTACATAGCGGGTATGTAGCGGGGTAGTGGTTAGCATGTAGCTAGGCTGTAGAGGAGCCGATCACTTAGAAGCGGAAGTCGCGTTCGCCGTCGGCGATGCGGATCAGGCGCTTTTCGCTGGCGATGCGGATCTTCTCGTGCGGGATCTTCGGGAGTTCGTTGGCGATGACGCGCTCGCCGGCCTCGCGGGTTTCCTTCGAGGCGTAGTCGCACATGTACTCCTTCATCGTCATGATGGCGTTGGCCTGGCAGTACGTGGCGATGCTGCCGTCCTTGGCCCATTCCATGAAGCGGTCGCCCGTGCGGCCGGCGCGGTAGCAGGCCGTGCAGAAGGACGGAAGGTAGTGGTTCTCGAGGAGCCAGCGGACGATTTCGTCGAGCGAGCGGCGGTCGTTCGTCTCGAACTGTTCGGTCTTCTCCTCCATCTCCTGAACGGAGCGGATGGCGTAGCCGCCCACGGACGTGCGGGAGCCGCCGGAGATCTGGGAGATGCCGAGCTTGAGGGCTTCGGTGCGGATGCGCTGGCCTTCGCGGGTCGACATGATCATGCCGGTGTAGGGCACGGCCATGCGGATGAGCGCGACGATCTTGAGGAAGAGGTCGTCGGGCACGGCGTTCTCGAAGGAGGCCGGATCGATGTCGTCGGCCGGGCAGATGCGCGGCACGGAGATCGTGTGCGGACCGACGCCCCAGACGGCTTCAAGATGCTCGGCGTGCATGAGCAGGCCGACGAAGTCGTAGCGGCAGAGATCAAGCCCGAAGAGTACGCCGAGACCCACGTCGTCGATGCCGCCTTCCATGGCGCGGTCGTGCGCCTCGGTGTGGTAGGCGTAGTCGGACTTCGGTCCCTTCGGATGCAGCTCCTCGTAAGCCTTGCGGTTGTAGGTCTCCTGGAAGAGCTGGTAGGTGCCGATCTCGGCCTCGTGAAGCTTGCGGTAGTTCTCGACCGTCGTGGCGGCGATGTTCACGTTGAGGCGGCGGATGGCGCCGTTCTTGTGCTTGATCGAGTAGATGGTCTTGATGGACTCGAGGATGTACTCGATCGGATTGTGCTTGGGGTGCTCGCCCGCCTCAAGGAGCAGGCGCTTGTGGCCGAGGTCCTGGAGCGCGATCACCTCGTTGCGGATCTCCTCCTGCGTGAGCTTCTTGCGCACGATGCTCTTGTTCTTGGCATGGTACGGGCAGTACGTGCAGGTGTTGACGCAGTAGTTCGAGAGGTAGAGCGGCGCGAAGAGCACGATGCGGCTGCCGTAGATGTGCTCCTTCACCTTGATGGCGGTCTCGAAGATCCTGTCGTTGACCTCCTTGACGTCGCAGGCGAGCAGCACGGCGGCTTCGCGGTGGGTCAGGCCCTTGAACTGGGCGGCCTTGTCAAGGATGCTCATGAGCAGCGGAACGTCCGACTTGTGCTCTTCGGCGTAGGCGAGCGTGTCGCGGATTTCCTGATCGTTGATGAACTCTTCCGCTACGCGGGACTTGGGGTCGTAAATGGCCATTTTTTTCTCGTCGAGTTGACTGGGGTCTTGTGGGATGTGCACTCCGCCTCAAAAGCAAAACGGCCGATCAGATGTCCTCTGAATCGGCCGTGTTGCTTGTGTTTCGGAGAGTTGCAGGCTGGGTGTCTCAGGCCGTGCCTGCCGTGTTGGAAAGTATTTTGCCTTATGCCTTTTATTTTGTAAAATGCAAATATTGCACGGCAGATTGCGGAAAATGAAATTGTCGGTGAGGTCCGGAAGGAGGATGAAATGGAACTGAAGGCAAGGTCGATCAAGCTCTTTTGCGCGGTGGTGGAGACGGGGTCGCTCCTCTCGGCCGCGAACCAGAACGCGATGAGCGCGCCCGCGGCGAGCAGGGCGGTGAGCCAGCTCGAGGACAGGCTCGGCTGCAGGCTCTTCGACCGCTCGACGAAGAACCTGACGCTCACGGAGGACGGCAAGGCGTTCTATCGCGTGGCGAAGGAGTCGATGCGCGCCTGGCACATGCTCGAGGACTTTCCGAAGCAGAGGGCCTCGACGAAGAAGCAGCTGCGCATTGCCGTGCTCGCCCGCCACTGCAGCAACGTGATCATTCCCGCAGTGGCGAAGATCCTCAAGGCCCACGAGGAGACGCTGAGGATCACGATGGACGTGCACCAGAGCCGCGACATCTACTACTCTAAGTTCTCGCATCCCTTCGACGTGGGCTTCGGCACGCTGCTCAGCAGTCACGACGACCTGCAGAAGGAGGCGATCGCGCACCTGCCCTTCAGGCTGGTGGTTCCGAAGACCAATCCCATGAGCCGGATGGAGAAGGTGAGGCTCGAGGACTATGCGCACGAGAACTTCATCCTGCTTTCCGCCGACAAGCTTGAGCGCGAGTACATCAGGAGCCTGCATCCCGCGCTCACGCCCGACAGGATCGTGGCCGAACTCTCCTCGACGCAGGTGGCGCTGAGGTTCGTCAAGCGCGGCATCGGCGTACACATCACGGACGAGCTCGCGGCGATGAGCGTCTCGGACGACTGCGCGGCGGTCCCCCTCGAGAACCCGCTCACGATTCCCTTCTACGTCTTCTGGCCTGTCACCTCGGAGAGCCTCTGGCCCGAAATCAGGCAGTGCATCGCCGAGATCGCGGGCAGCATCCGCGCGGCGGGCATCCCGCTCACGGAGGCGGGCGAGAGCTATCTGAAGGCCTGATGAGGTCCTGGGTCGAACGGCGGCCGAAGGGAAGCGGAAAGGAAAAATCCCACGGCCGGCAGCGGCGCGCGGGACTTTTTTCAAGGCGTCGCGGGACGGTCGTCCCGCGGCGGAAGGCTCATCGGATCAGACCCAGCCCTTCCGGCGGAACTCCTTGAGCTTCGCGGCGAAGTACTTCATGTCGTCGGGTGTCGAGAGCGAGACGCGGCACCATTCGACGGCGGGCGGGAACGGGCGGCCGACGAGGATGTTCTCCGCCTTCATGCGGTCCTGGAAGGGCTTGAGCGGGGCCTTGAGGTTCATGAAGATGAAGTTCGTCTGGCTGTCGAGGTACTCGATGCCGAGTTCGTCGAGGGTCTTGCAGACGATCACGCGGGCGTCCTCGTTGGCCTTGCGGGAGTTCGGGATGAAGTCCTTGTCTTCGAGCTCGACGAGCGCGGCGGCGATGGCCGAGTTGTTGAGCATGATGTCGTAGGCGACCTGGGTGCGGACCTTGTTGACGACGGCGGGCGCGGCATAGGTGAAGCCGAGGCGCATGCCGGCCATGGCGAAGATCTTCGAGAAGGTCTTGAGCACGCACAGGTTTTCGAGCCCCTCGTCGACGAGCGTCTTGCAGGAGACGAAGGACGGATCGCGGACGTATTCGGCGTAGGCCTCGTCGATGACGAAGAAGACGTCGGCCGGACGAGAGCGGATCCAGTCGTGAAGGGCCTTCGAGTCGACGATGGTCGAGGTTGGGTTGTTCGGGTTGACGAAGTAGACGATGACGGGGCCGTTGATGCCCGCGACGGTCTTCTTCATGGCCTCAAGGTCGACGGACCACTTCGCGCCCATCGGCACGGTGACGACCTTGACGTTGTTCTTGCGGGCCGTGTCGGCGCCGTCGCTGTAGGTGAGTTCGGGACAGATGAGGCAGACGCCGGGACGGATGTGGGCCTCGATGCTCGCGCGGATCGATTCGGCGGAGCCGTGCGAGAGCATCACGTTCTCGGGCTTGCCGCCCATGAAGTCGGCGCAGGCCTTGCGGAGCCTTTCGGCTGCGACGAACGGGTAGCGGTTGGCGTCGGGCAGGGCTGCGATCGCGGCGTCGCGGGCGGCGGGCGTGAGGCCGAGCGGATTTTCGTTGAAGCAGAGCGCCATCGGCTTTTTGGCCGTGGGCGGCGTGAACTTGGGCAGGGCGGGCGCAGGCGCGGCCTGCGCGGAGCCGAGCATGAGGGAGCCCGCGCCAAGGGCGGCGGCTCCGAGGAAATTGCGGCGGTTCAGGGGCATGATGCTCTCCGGGTGTCTGTGACTGGGGCCGGTGCGCGGCACCGGCGTTTCAGTCATTGTGACTCGAACGAAGGCTCTTGATGTCTCCTTGATGCGCTCTGCAAGAGGGAATTTCGCACTTTGTTGAGCGACTTCAGAGCGCTTGGGCGGAATGCTTTAGGGAAAACGGATTAGAACGGTTCTCAGGAGGGCATTCTGCCCGGCTGCGCCCTACGGCGCGACGCGCGGCCAGGCGGACTGCCAGGGGCCCGAGAGGAGAGCCGTGAGCCTCGCCTCGTCCTCCGCGATCCTGCTTCGGGTGCTGAGCGCCCCGTCCCTGAGGCTGCAGAAGGTGCGTGCGCACAGAAGCGCACGGGCGAATGCGGTCCAGCTCGCGCAGCGCGCGATCGCCTCGCCCGCGATGCGGCGTCTCAGGCGTTCGATGTCGGCGGGCTGGACCATCTCGACGTATAGCGCGGCCTCGAGAAGCGCTGCGCTCTGGGAGAGTTCGAGGGCGCGCAGGCGCGTCCAGTCGAAGTCGTTGCGGAAGGCGTCGACGAACATGCGCCTGCGGCGCATCGTCTCCTGCTCGGCGGGCGAGAGCGCGAGCATGTCGAAGCCCGACCAGCCGAGCGCCATGGTGTCCTTCATCAGGCGGCTGACGGTCTGGGCGTCGGAGATGCGGCGGTAGAGCCTGGTGACGGGGGCGCCGTCGACGATCACGCGGAAGCGTTCCTCGAGGTCGTCGGGCGACATGATCTCAAGCTCGGTCGAGAGGCGGTGGCCGACGTCGCTTGCAGCGTTGACGTCGCCCGCAGGGATGACGCCTTCATCCCATCCCTCCGTCCAGAGCGTGAAGCGCGCGATGTTCGCGGCCGTGCCCTCGAAGTCAATGTTGTCCCAGACGCGAGGCGCGGATCTGGTCTTCACGTCGCCGAGGCGCACGAGCGCGGCACGCAGGTCCGAAAGGACGGGCTGCATGGCGGCGGATGGCATCAGGAGCTCGATCGGTTCTTCGTCGTTCGTCATGGGTTTGGGAGCCGGAGGATGGGGCGACCCTTCATTTTATCCCGCTGAGCGGGAGCCGCTCGCGTCGTCGGCGTGCGTGATCGTCATGAAGCAGGGATCGGCCTTGCAGTGGAAAATCGCCTCGAAGCGCTCGCCCGACGAGTTGACGAGGACGAGCGGCTCGGGCCTGAAGGCTTCGCGCGGCGTCTTCTCGAGCAGTTCGGGGAAGGCCTTGAGCATCTTCGGACAGCGCTTGAGCGCGGCGCGGATGCAGTGGCGGCAGGTCATGAGATCCGCCTTCTCCACGGGCTTGATCTCGAAGGCGGGCGCGGTCACGCGGGCGCCGTGGCGCTCGTAGAACTCGCGCGCGGCATCGTTGGCGACGTTGGCGGCGAAGCCGAGGATGCGGTCGGGATAGGGCGCCTCGTCGTCGACGGGGGCGCGGCCGGGACGGACCCGGGCTTCCTCGCGCATCTTCGTGAGCGCGTCGACGGCTTCGCGGCGCATCATGTTGACAACCGAGGCGGGCACGAAGACGTCGAGGCCCTCGGGCACGAAGATGTCGGAGGCCGTGTAGAGCGTGTCGCCGAGCCTGCCGAGGTTCCTGATGAGCGTCTCCCTGTTGCGCTCGGGGTTCGAGGGGGCGTCGAGATCCATCGCCACATGAGCTTCGGCGCATTCGCGGCCGTCGGTCACGATGAGCGTGAGCGCGTCGTCCTCGACGAGGAAGGTCATGACGATCGGAATGCGGCGCACGGCGGACTCGCCCGAGAGCTCGCGCACGAAGGAGCGGTCGAGGTTGCGCATGAGCGTCATGCCGCGGCGAAGCCCCTCGGGGAGTTCGCGGCGGTTGCGCAGCGTGAGCCTGACGAGGCCCCTGCCGGCGGGATCGGCACGGTTGACGGCAAGGCCGTGGATCTCCTCGTCGTCGCCGAGATAGGTGAGGCCGTCGCCGTTGGCAAGCGAGACGCCCGCAGCGGGACGCACGAGGATTTCGCCCGGCTCGACGCGCTCGCAGCAGCCGACGGGGCTGCCCGTGTTCTTGGGGCTCTCGAGCTGGGCGAGCTCGTAGGGCTTTGCAAACTGACGGCCGTGCACGAAGTAGTCGGTTCGGCTCCTCTGGAAGCTCTTCTCGGGATCGGGCGTGAAGCTGAAGGTCGAGACGCCGTCGGAGGTGCGGGAGAGTTCGGGGCGTCGCGCGATGATGGCATCGAGCTGCTGACGGTACCAGGCCGTGATGTTCTTCACGTAGACGAGGTCCTTGAGGCGGCCCTCGATCTTGAAGGACGAGACGCCCGCGTCGATCAGGGCCTCGAGATTGTCGGTCTGGTTGTTGTCGCGCAGCGAAAGCACGTGGCTGCGGCGGGCGATCTGCTCGCCCGACTCCGTGTAGACGTCGTAGGGCAGGCGGCAGAGCTGCGCGCAGGCGCCCCTGTTGGCGCTTCGTCCCGTGATCGCCTCGCTGATGTAGCACTGGCCCGAATAGCTCACGCAGAGCGCGCCGTGGATGAAGTACTCGATGCGCGCCGAATGGAGCGCGGCTCGGCAGGCGGCGACCTCGGCGAGCGAGAGCTCGCGCGCGAGCACCATCTGCGAGAAGCCCGCCTTCTCGAGGAACGCGGCCTTTTCGGGCGTGCGGATGTCGCACTGCGTCGAGGCATGGAGCTCGATGTCGGGCAGCGGGCCCGCCATGAGGCCCATGTCCTGAACGATCAGGACGTCGACTCCGGCCTTGGCGGCGTCGAAGGCAAGCGAGCGGGCGCGCGGAAGCTCCTCGTTCGTGAAGAGCGTGTTGAGCGCCATGAAGACGCGGGCGTTGTAGCGGTGCGCGTACTCGGCGAGACTCGCGATGTCGTCCATCGTGTTGCCCGCGGACTGGCGGGCGCCGAAGGCGGGGCCGCCGATGTAGACGGCGTCGGCGCCGTGATCGATCGCGGCGATGCCGGTGTCGGCGTCGCGGGCGGGGGCGAGAAGTTCAAGAGCGGTGAGGGGAAGAGGCGTGTGGGACACGAAGGAATCCTCGGGATTGTCGTGGAAAGGCCGCGCGGGCGTGCGTCCGGTGGCCTGTGCATGAGGGGACGAGCGTCAGTGACGGAGCGTGATGCCGGCGGGTTGCCTGTAGAGCTCGGGTCTGGCGGGGCCCGTGACGGCGCAGGTCTTGACGGCGAGGTACTTGGCGAGCTCCTCGTCGCCCGCCTTTTTGGCGAAGTCTGCGGCGGACATGCCCCTGTCGGTGCAGTAGTCGCGGTAGGCGCCTGCGCGAAGGAGCATCATGACGGCCTCGCGGCTCGGTTTCCTTGCGGCCATGTCGAGCGCGGTGATGCCCGCCTTCGTCTGGGCGTTGACGTCGGCGCCGAGTTCGATGAGGCGCTTCATCATGGAGGTGCGGCCTTCGGTGGCGGCGTAGTGGAGCGGCGTCCAACCGCGGGTCTTGTTGACCTTCGCACCGAGCTTGAGCAGCCTGTCGAATTCAGCCTCGCGGCCCTTGATCACCGCAAGCATGAGCGGCGTCTCGCCGTGGCGGTTCTCCATGTTGACGTCAATGCCCTGGGCGTCGAGCAGCACGCGGGCGAGATCCCACGACTCGCTGCGCAGGGCCCAGGTGAGCGGCGTGTCGCCGTTTTCGAGCACGATGTTGGGCGTGATGCCCGTGGAGAGAAGGCGCCTGACGTCGGCGGCGTTGCCGGCGGCGATCGCCTGATTGAAGTCGTGCGTGTTGCGGGCCATCTGATCGACCTCGGCCTCGGAGAGGACGAAGGCGCCCGGGTCGCCTGCGGACGACGCGTCGGCGGACGATGCGAGGGGCGCGCAGAGAAGAAGCGGGGCGGCGGCAAGAAGAACGGCGAGCTTTTTCATAGACTGATTATGCTTCCTCAAGACGGATGGGCAGGCGGAAGAGCCTGACGGCGTTGGCCGTAGTTTGTCGGGCGACGTGCGCTTTGTCAACGCCGAAAAGTCCTGCGAGACATTCTGCGACATATTCGACGTACTGAGGCTCGCATCGCTTGCCGCGCTTGGGCACAGGCGCCATGTAGGGACAGTCGGTCTCGAGCAGGAGGCTTTCGAGCGGAAGCGCCCTCGCGGTCTCGCGCAGCGCCTCGTTTCGCTTGAAGGTGAGGTTGCCCGTGAAGCTTACGTGGCCGCCCGCGTCCACGACGGCGAGCGCCGTGTCCGTGTCGCCGCAGAAGCAGTGCATCACGAAGCCGACGTCGCCCGCATGCATGTCGCGGAGGATTTCGAGGGCCTCGCGCTCGCTGTCGCGCGCGTGGATGATGAGGGGCTTGCCGATGGTCTTCGCGGCCTCGATGTGGCGGCGAAAACGTGCGCGCTGCCAGTCAAGCGGCTCCTTGCACCAGTAGAAGTCGAGCCCCGTCTCGCCCACGGCGGCGAACCCCGGGCGCGAACAGATCTCGGCGATCCGCTCGACGGTGGGTTCGGGCTTGTCGGGAAATTCGGGATGAAGCGCCCAGGCGCCGAAGAGCCAGCCCGGATGCTCCGCGAGGAGCGCCTCGAGCTTCGGGAGCTCGTCGTCCTCGCAGGCGATGACCATGGCGGCCGCCATGCCCGCCGCCTTCATGCGCGCGATGACCTCGTCGCGGTCCTCGTCGAAGGCGTCGCTGTTGAGATGGCTGTGTGAATCGATGAACTGCATGTGCTGTTGCCTCAATAGTCCCAGTCGGAGGGCCGGTCGGTCTTGACGAAGGGCTCGCGCCTGAGGGCGCCGCGGCTGTAGGCCTGTACGGCGTCCTCGCGCCAGTCGCGGCGGTGCACGAGATGGAGCGCCGTCGAGAGATAGAAGAGCGTCTGAATGCCGAGGATTCCCCAATAGGGAAGGATGGACTCGGTGAGGGCCCCGTCCTGCGAGGCCGCAAGGAGCGCGGGCACTGCGGGCGAGGTCGGAATGAAGAGCGAGAGCGCGAAGACGGGCTCGCTCAGCACGTTCGTCATGGGCCAGATGCCGCCCGAGATGAATACGGCGGGGGCCGAGATCATCACGACGGCCTGGCTCGACCAGCGGTTCGAGCCCAGAAGGATCGTGACCGCCATGCCGAAGGAGGCGACCGAGGCCGAGAAGAGCAGGCCGGTGCCCAGCGTCGCGGCGACGCTGCGCATGGAGCCGTACTCGTGCCACCAGAAGTCGAACCCCTGCATGTAGACGAACCAGAGGAAGGTGATGAGCGTGAAGGCGAGCCAGACGGCCGCGCCCCTGTGGAGCGGACGGTCGAGCGCGGCCTCCACGAAGGGCTCGCGCCTTGCGGCGACGAGCCAGCCGCCGAGCGCCATCGTGATGGCCATGAGCATCACGGCCTGAATGATCACGGGACCCACGACGGGCACGGTGTAGTTGCCGTAGCCGCCGATCTCGTTGTACATGTACTGCACGCGAAGGCCGGGCGCGGCCTGATGGTGCGAGTGCACGCTCGTGCCGGGGAGCCCCGTCGCATAGACGGCCGCATCGTCGAGGAGCTTCGTCTTGTCGGTCACGACGCCGCCCAGCGCGGCCTGAACGGCTCGGGCCTTCACGGGGAAGGCGCCGTTGCCGAGCACGTGCACGGTGACGTTCTCGCCTCGGGTGAGGGACTTCTCGAAGTCCTTCGGAATCGTGATGAGAACCGAGAACTCCTCGCGCCTGAAGGCCTCCATCGCCTCGCCTTCGTCCTGCGTGATGCGCACGACGCTGATGGCGGGCGAGGCGTCCATGGCCGTGACGAGACGGCGGGCGGCGGCCGAGCGGTCAAGGTCGAGCACGGCCGACGGGACGTGCTGGATCTGCTGGTTGCCGTAGGGCCAGGCGTAGAAGATCAGGTAGAAGGCGATCGCGCCCGCGAAGATGAGGATCGTGTCGCGGGAGAGAAAGGAGGCCTTGATCGTGTGTAGGAAGGTGTACCAGAAGCCGGGCGCCTTCATCTGCTCAGCCTGATTGTTCCTGTTCATCGTGCGCCTCCCTGCGTTTCGTCGGTGATGAGGCTCTCCCTGACGAGGAGTGTGCGGATGCGGTCCTTCTCGGGGTCCTTCGAACTCCAGGCGCGCAGGCGCACGCCGAGGATCGGAAGGCCGGCGGCCATGGGCACGACGATGAGGAGCGCAAGGGGCGCGAGGCGCGTGAAGACGTGGTCGAGGGGCGAATTCAGGATCCAGCACTCGCCCTGGACGGCGAGGTAGTGCGTAAGCGGCAGGAGCTGCCCGAAGAAGGCGGCGCCCGGCGTCATCGACTCGAGCGGATAGGAAAAGCCCGTGAACGGAAAGGACGGCGCGGCAAAGCAGATGAGCGCCGAGACGGCGATCGGCCAGCTGAGCGAGACGGCCGTGAAGAGGATGGCGATCGCGGCCATGGCCGCGATGAGCATCACCGTGGCGCCGATCCAGACGCCGACGGAGCCTGCGGCCGTCCAGCCGAGCACGCCCGTGAGGCCGAACACCCAGCACAGGCCGAGCACGACGTAGAAGACGAACCAGGGCAGGAGTTTGCCTAGGATTGCGGCGGACGCGAAGTCGTTTGCGGCCGCAAGAAGGCGCGTCGCACCTCCGTCGCGCCACTCGCGCACGAGCACGCCCGAGAAGGTGAGTCCTGCGGCAAGCGCGATGAGGCCGGGAATGAGCGTCGGCAGCAGGTAGGCGCTGAAGTTGAAGCCTGTGTTGCCGAGGAAGTAGACCTCGGGCGAGGCGATGCGCAGGTTGTTCGACTCGGCCTTGAGCGAGCCGCCGCGCGCGGCGGTCATCCTGATCGTGCCCGCGCTCTTCATGACGGCGGCGAGCGCCGTCTTCACGTCCACTTCCAGAATGGTGCCGACGGCGTAGTAGCTTTTGTTGATGATGAGCTCGAGCGTGCTGCCGCGTCCGTTCAGGCTGTCCTTCGTGAAGTCCCTTGGAATGACGATCGTGCCGTAGGTTTCTGCGCGCGAGAGCGCGGCTTCGGCTTCGGTCGCGGTTTCAAAGCCCCTGAGGCCGAGGCTCGGTACGGCATCGAGGACCATGACGAGCTCACGCGCGAGCGGGCCGCCGTCCTCGTTGACGAGACCCACAGGGAGCTTCGTCATGAGGCCGGTGCCGAAGGTGTTCGCCACGAAGAGCAGCCACATGACGGGCAGGAGTGCGCAGATCACCCACTGCTGCGGGTGCCTGCGGGTGTAGCGACATTCGATGCGGGCTGTGTTGACGAGGCCCTCAAACCAGTGCTTCATGGCGTGCCGCTCAGCGCTCGACGATGACGGTCATGCCAGGACGCAGGGCGGGAAGCTCTTCGACGGGACGAGCGCGCACCTCGAACGTGCGCAGGTCGTAGCCCGTCGACTGACGCGTCGCGCGCCAGACTGCGTACTCGCCGCGAGGATTGATCCAGTTGACCTTGAGGTCGACCGTACGGTTGACGGCGGGGATGAAGCCCTTGAGGACCGTGCCCACCTCGACGCCCGGAAGCTCGTCCTCGCGGATGTTGAAGACGACCCACTTGTCGCTGAGGTCGGTGACAAGCACGAGCGGGAAGCCCGCGGGTGCCACTTCGCCTTCCTCCATCACGATGCGGGTGACTTCGCCCGCGGCGGGCGCCTTCACGATGCTTTCGGAGGCGAGGCTCGAGACTTCGGAGACGCCGCCTCTTGCCTGGTCGACGAGGGCCTTCGCGGCGGTTTTGTCCTCGACGCGGGCACCTTCGTCCACGGCGGAGAGTTTGGCGGCAGCGGCCTCGGTCACCTTGCGTGCGGCTGCAAGCTGGGCGGTCGCCTCGTCATGGCGCTGGGCGGGGATGAGGCCCTCCCTGTAGAGGGCGTCGACGCGTTCGTAGGTCTTGGACGCAAGGGTGAGAGCTGCCTTGGCGCGCTCCCAGTCTGCGCGGGCCGCATCCTTTTCCTGAACGCGGGCACCCGTGTTGGCGAGGTCCTCCCTCGCCTGGGCGGCGCGTTCCTGTGCCTTCACCTGTACGAGCTTGGCCTCGATTTCAGGAATGGCGATCACGGCGACGGTGTCGCCCGCCTTGAGCACGTCGCCCTCGCGGACCTTGAGTTCGGCAAGGCGTCCCGGCACCTTGGCGGAGACGGAGATCGTGCGGGCGTCGACCATGCCCTGCAGGGGCACGGGCGCGGGATGAGTGGCCTCCCAGACACCCCATCCGAGAAAAGCCGCGATGCCTGCGAAGAAGGCGCCTCCCACGAGAAGCGGGACGGAGGAGGCGGGGCGCTTGGGTGCCTGCGCCTGAGTCTGCTGAGCTTGAGTCTGTTCGATCATTTTGTTCCAACCGGTGGAAAAGCGTTGTTCTGAGTCACTTCACGACCACGAGGTCGCTGCGAGTAAGGGAGTTGACGAAGTCGGGCATGGCGCCTGCGGACGCGTGGAGCATGGCCCAGCTCACGACGAACTTGTAGGCGGCCGCGCGTCGGGCGACTTCGGCGCCCGTGAGCTTCGTGCGGGCCGTGTCGACGTCGACGGCGTTGGAGAGTCCTTCCGCGAAGCTCGCCTCGCGCAGTCTGAGGTTTTCGCGCGCAAGTTCGACGGTCGAGCCCGTGAGCTCGAACTCCTCGCGGGCCTGCATCACGCGCAGGAAGGCGACCTCGACGGCTGTGGCCACCTGGTTCTTCGCCTCGCTGCGCGCAGCTTCGGCCTTCGTAACCACGCTTCGGGCGGCGTTGAGCTTGTCGAAGCGGTCGTGGTTGTCCCAGAGCGTGAACGTGACGCCCACGCCGGCCATCCAGTCGGGCTCGGGCAGCGTCAGATAGTGCTTGATGAGGTTCTTGGTGCCGAAGGCGTAGACCTTGGGCTTGAAGCTCGCCTCGGCGGCGGAGATGCCTTCGTTCGCCTGAGCGCGCAGCGCATTCATCTTCCTGATGGCGGGTGACTGCGCGTCGGCGCGGTTCTGCCACTGCTCAAGCGTGCCCAGATCTCCCGTGAGGACGAAGAGCGGCGAGGAGAGTTCGGGGAGTGAGGTTGCGCGCAATTGGCGCATAAGCTCCGCTTCGGCCACATCGACGTCGGACTCAGCCGAGACGAGCGTGCGCCTCGCGTTGTCGCGGGCAACCTCGACGGCGAGGCGCTCGACTTTGGCGATGAGGCCCTTCTGCTCGAAGCGCTTCGCGCGGCGAAGCTCCTCGTTCTGATCCTCGAACACGCTCCTGTGCAGGGCTGCGACGCTGCGCGCGAGCTGCACGCCCCAATAGCGGGCCGCAAGCTCGGCGTCAAGCGTGTTCTCGCGCATGTCGCGGTCGGCGCGCGTCTCGCTCACCTTGTGGTTGAGCGCGTTCTGCTGCGCGGTGATGAGGCCGCCCGTGTAGATGGGAAGCGTGGCCGTCACGGCCGCACGCGGCCCGCCGATGTCTTCCTTGAAGTGGATGTCGATGTGGTTGTACTTCTGCGCCAGATCCGAGATGATCTGTCCGGGCACGCCGCCGAGGCCGGAGAGCTGTCCAAGCCCCGTGTCGATGCCCAGGTCGACGGTCTTGGTGCCCCAGACCTGCTTGACGTCCATCTCGACCTTCGGGCCCGAGAGCGACTTGGCGGCCTCGGCCTCGGACTCGGCGCGGGCGATTTCGGCGCGGTCGGCGGCCATGATGTCGGCGCGCTCGTGCAGCAGGACTCGGGCGTCGCCGAAGCCCATGGGGGCGGTGGTCGACGGTGCGGCAGACGAGGCGCCTGCGGCGAGGGCGGCCATAAGGCCGAGTAAGACCGCGGCTGTGGGACTAGGACGGAGCATGTTCAGGAATCTCGTTTGAAAACGGAATCTGTAATGGTAACACCAAGTACTGCGCCCGACGGAAGGAGCGGAGCCTCTGGCGAAATGCAGGGAATGTTTTTTCGTACGTTTCGTAACGGCGGGAGCACGGGGCCCTGCGCGGTGTTACCATGAACCGAGCTTGTTCGGACCGCCGGAGCGCATGGTGCGCTGCATGCGGTCCCTTCAAAGGAGGCTGAAATGAAGTACAAGGACATCTATACGGAAGCGCCCGCCAATCCCGATACGCTTTCGATGCTCGGGCCCATTGCTCCTCTGGCCGGCAAGTGGTTCGGCGACGACGGCGTCGACACCCATCCGCAGGCGGGCGGCCCCGAAACGGAGCCCTACGTCGAGACGTGGGACTTCGAGGTGATGGATCCGCAGAACAACGGCCCGCAGGTCCTCTACGGCCTGCGCTACCACGTGCACATCACCAAGCCGGGCGAGCTCGCCGCCTTCCATGACCAGGTGGGCTATCTGCTCTACGAGCCCGAGACGCACAAGATCTACATGACGCTCGCCATTCCGCGCGGCCAGATCGCGATGGCCGAGGGCACGGCCATGCCCGGCGACCGCGAGATCCGTCTGCATGCCGAGCGCGGTCAGATGGTCAACGGCATCTGCTCGAATCCCTTCCTCGAGGAGGCCTTCCTCACGAAGTCCTGGGACGTTGTCTTCAAGTTCCATGAGGACGGACGCTTCAGCTACGAGCAGGTCACGAAGCTCGAGATTCCCGGCGTCAAGGGCGAATTCGAGCACACGGATACCAACACGATGCGCATGATCGAGGCCCCTCGCCCGAATCCCGCCATGATCGAGGAAGGACTCCTCAACCGCTGCCCGAAGGCCTGACGGGCGAAAAGCCTGCATTTTTCTCATTTCGACGTCGTCCGAAAGCGTCAGCGAGCCGCTTCACGCGCTATCATCAAGCGTATGGAGCGGCCCGATGCATTCTCGGAGAACGGACGGCCGCACTCCGACCCAAGGAGCCTGCGGCCGTCTTTCTTTGTGCCGCAGGTCTGCATTCCGGACTCGTCCCAATTTTTTCCCCGACATCGACGACAAGCCCATGCAATTGAAGAAGATTGCGATATTGACGCTTGCGGCCTTCGGCCTTGCCGCAACCTGCACGCAGCCCCTTGCCAAGACGGCGGACGAGGTCCGCGCGCGATGCCGCGCCGAGCACCGTCCCTGCGTGGGCCTCGTGCTCTCGGGCGGCGGCGCCCGAGGCTTCGCCCATACGGGCGTGCTGGACGTGATCGAGGAGCTCGGCATCAAGATCGACGTTGTGACGGGCACGTCCATGGGCTCCATGGTTGGCGGCGCCTATGCGGCGGGCTATTCGGCCGCCGAAATCCGCGACATCGTGCTCGGCGTCGACTGGGATCGCATGATGGCGCCCCGCGCCGACCGCGAGGAGCTGCCCTGGCGCCTCAAGGTGGACGACTACAAGAATCTGGCCGTCTCGGGCATCGAGTTCGGCAAGGACGGCCGCGTGAAGCTCCCCGACAGCGTCATCCCGTCCGAGGAGCTCGACCTCTTCCTCAATGACAAGACGGGGCCCGCCAACTACGTGAATGACCTCACCGAGCTGGCCATTCCGTTCGGCGCCATCGCGACCGACCTGGTCTCGGGCGAACGCGTGGTGCTGCAGAAGGACGTGAGCCTCGGCATGGCGATGCGCGCCTCAATGTCGCTGCCCGGCGTCTTCGCGCCCGTCGTGATCCACGACCGCATGCTCGTCGACGGCGGCCTTCTCGACAACCTGCCCGTGTCACTCGCCCGCGAAATGGGCGCCGACGTCATCATTGCGGTGAACGTGGGCACGCCGCTTCTCAAGCGCGAGGAGCTCGGCAACGTCGTCACCGTGATGGCGCAGATGGTGAACCTCCTCACCGAGCAGAACGTCAGGCAGTCGCTTGCCGACCTCGGCCCCGAGGACATCCTGATCACGCCCGACCTTGACGACTTCTCGAGCGCCGACCTCAAGAAGAGCGACAAGATCATCACCCGCGGCTACGATGCCGCGCAGAAGGTCCGCGATCGCCTCGAGCGCCTCGCTTCGCCCGACCGCGCCCAGTGGATCGCCTGGGACGAGACCCGCAAGGGCGCCGTCATGCCGCACACGCGCCGCGACATCCACGAGATCTCCACCGTGAAGGTCGAGGGCCTCAAGGTCGCCAATCCCGAGGCCATCCTCAACGAGCTCGACATCGACACCTCGCGTCCGGTCTCCAATGCCGAAATCGACGCGGCGAGCCGCCGCGTCTGGGCCGACGGCGCCTACAGCTCGGTGCGCTACCGCTTCGAACCGGGCCCCGAGGGCACCGAAGTGCTCGTCTTCGAGCCCAAGGAGAAGAAGCCCGGCTACTCGAGCATCCGCATTGGCGGCTCGCTTGAGACCGACTTCCGCGACGAACACACGTTCACGGTGCTCCTTGCGCACACCTGGGGCTGGCTCAATCCCTGGGGCGCCGAGCTGCGCTCCGAGATCCAGGCGGGCAAGAACCGCAGGGCCGGCGTCGAGTTCTACCAGCCCCTCGGCCCGGGCTCCGACTGGTTCGTCAATCCGAGCTTCGAGTACTCGGTCTCGCCCTTCAACGTCTACGAAAACGGTGAGGCCATCGCGCGCTACAAGAACGAGACCAGCACGGCCCAGATCGGGCTCGGCTACTCGATCGAGCGCCTGGGCTATGCGCGCGTGGCAGCGGGCTACTTCTCCCAGGCCTCGACCCGCACGATCGGCGTGACCGACCTCAGCACGCCCGAGGTCGAGTCTCCGTTCGTGAGCGCCGAGCTTCTGCTCGACACGCTCGACAGCGTCAACTTTCCGACCAAGGGCTACCGCTTCGCCCTGCAGGGCCAGCGCATCTTCGACACGGACGGTCCCGGCTACAAGAACATCTATGAGGCCAACGTCTACGTGCCGATCACCTACGGCCGCTGGACGACGCTCTTCTCGGGCAAGCTGGGCCGCTCCGCCGTGCCGAGCGTCTTCTCGCTGGGCGGCGCTTTCGAGCTCACCGGCAGTCCCTACGGTCGCTGGACGGGCTCCGACATCCAGCTCGGCTCCGTGCGCATCTCGCGCAACATCTCCGACTGGTTGGGCGCAGGCGAGCGCACGGTCTGGCTCGGCGCATCGGCCGAAGCGGGCCGCGCCTACAACCGCGACGAGGAAGGCGAGTCGGGCAACCGCGACTGGCACCGCGCCGTGGGCGGCTACGTGGGCGTCGACAGCATCATCGGCCCCCTCTACCTGATGGCCGGCCGCACGATGGACGAAGGCTGGGGCGTCTACTTCTTCTGGGGCCGCAAGATGTAAGTCCGTCGCACAAAGACGGCATCGTCAGGGCCGCGTCTCGGGATCATGCACTAGAGGCGCGGGTTATACCCCCAAGACAGGGGCGGTTTTTCGAAACCACCCCTTTCGCTCTGATAGTCTGACAGGATGTTTTCTTCAAAACGCCTGACACAGAGGAGTTTGTGTGACACGCCACGAACTGGGCACCGTCTGCGTGCAGGGCGGTTGGCGCCCGAAGAACGGCGAGCCCTGCCAGCTCATCGGGATAGGGAAGACGCTTCTCGAGCGCAAGCTCTCGGGTGTCTTCGAGCACCGCGTCGTGAGGCGAAGCTCCATGCTCTTCAGGGGCTGCGACGACGTCTTCAGGATTCCGCACTCGAGGCACACGACGATCGACGAAGAGGCCGTGCGCGCACATCCCGAGCTCAAGGTGCTCGCTGAATCCGACGAGGCGGGGATCTTCGCCCTCTCGACCGAAGGCGGCAGGCAGATCTTCTTCACCGGACATGCCGAATACGATGCGGGCATCCTCAACGCCGAGTACAGGCGGGACAGGGCGGCGGGCCTTTTCGTGCGGATGAGACAAAAAAGTGCCGGCTCTCCCGAGGGAGCCGGCACATTGGCTTTGAGATGCTGCGCGCAGAGATCTTTCAGGCCTTGAGGACGAGCAGGGGCACTTCGCAGCCGGCGGTGATGCGCATGGCGGTGGAGCCCATGAAGGCGGCCCGGAAGTTGCCGTAGCCGTGGGAGCCGATGACGAGCATGTCGAGCTTGCCTTCGCCCGCGTAGTTGCAGATCGCATCACCCACCTTGCCCTTGAGGTGCACGCGTTCGGCGGGAACGCCGGCGTCCTCGAAGACGGTCATGACGGGTTCGACGGCCTGATGGAAGGTCTCTTCGGTTTCGGAGACGTTGATCACTTCAAAGACGGCGTCCTTGCCGAAGAACTCGCGCTGGTTGACGACGAATTCGGCGGCGGCGTGGGCGTAGTCGGAGTGGTCGACGCAGATGCCGACGCGCATGGCGCCTGCGGGGATCTTGTCGCGAACGAGCAAAAGCGGACGCTTCGTGAGGCTGATCACCTTGGCGGAGACGCTGCCCACGAAGAAGCCTTCCATGGCGGAGAGGCCGCGGCAGCCCATGACGATGAGGTCGGCGTCCATGTGGTCGGCCTCGCGGACGATGACGGGCGCGAACTCGCCGCCCTCGACCTTGGCGCGGACGTCAAGGTCGCCGGCGTCTTCGCGCATGGCGTCGATGACCTTCATGCCTTCGTCCTGGCTGGCCTTGCGGACGGAATCGAGGCCGAGCGCGTTGATCACGGCTTCGGGGATGGAGTGCTGAACATTGAGAAGCTCAACGGTCGCCTCCTTTTCAGGCGAGAGCGCCTGGCGGGAGGCAATGAAGCGGAGTGCGTTGCGGCAGTGTTCGCTGCCGTCGACGGGAAGAAGAATGCGCATGAAGGATACCTCCTGTTTGTTTGAAGGCCATTGGCCTGAATCCATTCTAGCGCAGGATGTTCGCCCGAAGGGTGGCTAGGAGCGGGTAAAACCGCAGATTTCGGGTGCGTCGCAAAGGCTATCAACATGGGCGTCCGCCTCCTCGAGGAGTCGTGCCCTGTCGGCTTCGGACCACGGATCCCTGACGACGACGGTCTGAATGCCTGCGGCGTGCGCGGCACGCAGGCCGGGAAGCGAGTCCTCGAAGACGAGCGCCTCATCGGCGCGCACGCCGAGGGTCTCGAGCGCGAGGTGGTAGACCTCGGGGTCTGGCTTGATGCGGCTCACGTTCTCGCGCGTGAGAATGGCGTCGAAGACGTTGCTGAATGCAAGCTCGGGCGCGATGTGCGGGTTGACCGTCTCGTAGATGTCGATGTTGGCGCGCTTGGTCGTGGTGGCGACGGCGAGTTTGAAGCCGCGCTCCGAGAGCGTCTTCACGAAGGCGGCCGCGCCCGGCTTGAGGCGCACGTCGGACTTGAGAAGAGCGCGCGAGATGTGGTAGCGCTCGCGATGGACCTCCTCGCCGGGAAGCGGGCTCCCGCAGAAGGCGGCCAGATCCGCGCAGAAGCCGACATAAGGATTGGGTTCGAGGGCATGCCGCACGAGCGCATCCTCACGAAGGCGGGCGAGCGTCACGGGGTCGGCGGCGAGATCGGGACGGCCGAGGCTCGTGGCGAGAAGCTCGTCGACTGCGCTCCAGATGCCGAGAGAGTCAATGAGGGTGCCGTCAAGGTCGAAGATGACCGCCTTTTTGCCTTTGAGCATGATGTGTCCCGATCGTGTTGCGCAAAAGTGAAATTATCTCACGGGCCTCGGCGGCGGGGGCGCCGTGCGCGGCCAAGGGCCCCAGCCCGGTCCCCAGAACCAGCCGTGGTCCATGTAGAGCATCATGCGGTCTCGTTCGATTTCTGCGTCGCGCGCACGCTTCTGGGCGCGCTCGAGCGCCCACTGGAGGTCCTGCTCGAGGCCTGGTGCGGACTTGGGACGGTTGATTCTCACGGTCATGCCGTGTCGCAGGTCGCACAACGGCAGCGCTGCGTCGGTCGAGGCGGAGGCGCCGCTCGGCCACCTTGCCGTAAAGCCGGGAATCTGCGCACACTGTCCGGGATGGGCACCGTGCCTGAGCTCGTTGGTGTCGTACTCGACGTCGAGGGGCGCGCGGCCGTAGACGATGCTTCCCGATGCGTCGGTGATGACGGCGCCCTCGGGTTCGGAGACGACCGTGACGTAGGTAGAACAGCCCGTGAGGAAGACTGGAACGAGCAGAGCGGAAAGAACGGCGGCGCGCATGGTGCCCTCCGGAAAATGAAAGGTTCAGAAGGTCATTCTAACCGCACGTGATGCGGGGCGTACGCCGGCTCACGGAGGTGCCTGCGGGAGAGGTGATTCGCGCCAAAGGAAGGAATGCTGCGGGCGTGAATGGGAGTAAAAGCCAAAAAAACGCCGCAGGGCGGGCCTGCGGCGGTCTTCGGCTCATGGAGTCGAATGCGGCTTAGGGGATGTAGCGTTTGGGTTCGGGGCTTTCGAACTCGGTTTCGATCCACTTGAAGCCGTTGCGTTCGGCAGCCGGGATGCCCGCCTTCGTCGTGACGAGGGTGATGCCGGTGCCCGTGATCTCGCCGTTCTTCATGACGGACTTGCCGGCGACGATCGTCTCGACGGCCTGCTGGCGGTCGTAGTCGAAGACGGTGATGTCGGCGGCGGCGCCTTCGGAGAGGTGGCCGCGGTCATGCAGGCGCAGGTGGCGTGCTGGGTTGACGGAGGTCTTGACGACGAACTCGGGGAGCGTCAGGGCGCCGAACTTGACGAGCGAGAGGCCGACCGAGATGGCGACGTTGCGCGGAATGCAGCCGCCGTCGGTGGAGATGGCGTCGACCACGAAGCTACCGTCCTCGCGCTTGGCCGTGGCGACCATGAAGCGGGAGAGTGCGGGGTTGACGGGGAAGCTGCCTGCGCCCTTCATGCCCTGCTTTTCCCAGAGTTCGAGCGCGGCCTCGCCCTCGACGAGTTCGGACATGAAGCCCGTGTCGGCGATCGCGAAGCAGCGGTGTGTGAGGAAGGCTTCGCGCATGCCGGCGGCGTCGGGCGTGAGGCCGAACGTCTCGAGGCAGGTGCGGGTGACGTGGTCGATGATCTGGCCGTCCTCGTCGCAGTCAAGCACGGTGCCGTTGTTGGGGCTCACGTAGGCTTCGCACCAGAGGTTCGGGTTGGCGCGCAGCATCTCGATGGCTTCCTTCGACTCTTCGTCGACGGGATTGACGCGGCCGCGGCAGTAAGCGTTGATGTGGGCGAGGTGCAGGCGCTGGCCCTTGGCGGCCTCGATGACCTCGCGCATGCCGAGGATGTTGGAGCCCGCAGTGTGAGAACCGGCGTGCCAGGCGACGTAGGCGTTCATGTCGTTGGCGGTCTTGACGAGTTCGCGGCTCGTTTCAAGCGGCAGCGGCCAGTGGCCGCCCATGATCTTGACGCCGACGGCGCCCTTTTCGAGGCTTTCACGGACAAACTTCTCGAGCTGCTCGCGCGTGGGCGTCATCGTGCCGCAGTGCTTCATGGGCGAGAAGCCTTCGAGCATCGCGACGTTGATGCCTGCGCCGCAGGTCTTGGACGTCTCGAGGATTTCGTCGACGGGACCCGCCATGTCGAGGCAGGTCGTCACGCCGGCGGCAGCCGCCATGCGCGTGCCGTAAGCAGAGCCGAACATGCTGCCGAGATGCAGATGGGGATCGATGAGGCCGGGCATGACGACGAGGCCCGTGAGGTCCTCGACTTCGGAAGCTTCGCCCTGGAGGTTCGGTCCGACGGCTGCAATGCGGCCGTCCTTGACGGCCACGTCCATGACGCCGTCGCGGCCGTTGACGGGGTCCACGACACGGGCATTCCTGAGAAGACGATCCCACATAACTTGATTCTCCTTTTGGTCGGTGCGGCGCTCGGCCGTCTGGTCTGTTGGTCGGATGGTGGCGGGCGCCTGCGCGCCAGCCATTCTTCAATTGTAGGATTGAATTTACCGACCGGTCCGTAGGGTTTTCGCATATGCGCGGGGCTCGGCGGCGTCCCCACCGGCAAAAATGCGATACTTCTAGGCACTTCCGAGCGGTTGCGGTGCCCCGTGCCGGCCGCTTTGGGCTAAGGACGACAAAGACCATGATCAAAGGCGAAAAGAACAACATCGACCTCTCATTCGAGGACATGCAGTTTCTGTTGGCGCTCTATGAAACGCAGAGCCTCACGCAGACGGCGGGCGACATGAGGCTCAGCATGGGCGCGGCCTCGCGCAGGCTTTCGCATGTGCGGGAGGTCTTCGGCGACGAGCTCTTCGTGCGCTCGGGTTTGTCGATGCTGCCGACGAGCCGCATGCGCGAGCTCAGGGACCGCCTTGCCGAGCTCGTGGACCAGACGCGAGATC
>ERZ506759.242-NODE-242-length-21435-cov-4.78676_pt1 | contig 21435 bp, 20 predicted proteins | sample MGYA00513042_ERZ506759 | MGnify/ENA metagenome assembly ERZ506759
AAAACCTTACGCAGCGTCAAGCGGAATCGTGTCAATCATTGCGACAAATCAATCCTGTGCCTAAGCATTACGCGACTGACTCGCCTCACTCTTCCTTTGGGCTTGAGACCACATGGGGTCGGCGCCCCGAATTTTAAAGGGCAATTACGATAAAAATGTGATTTTCATCACGATTTAGGTGCAGCCATTTCGTCGAGATCAAGTTTAGGACAAAATTTTGCCAGTTGGTGTTAATGTTTTGTTAGAATCAGTCACGTAATGTGAGCACGATTAAAGTGAGATGTGAGCAAATGGCTAATAAACCTTCGGCAGAAGAACTGAAAAAAAATTTGTCCGAGATGCAGTTCTACGTGACGCAGAATCATGGGACAGAACCGCCATTTACGGGTCGTTTACTGCATAACAAGCGTGACGGCGTATATCACTGTTTGATCTGCGATGCCCCGCTGTTTCATTCCCAAACCAAGTATGATTCCGGCTGTGGCTGGCCCAGCTTCTACGAACCGTTGAGTGAAGAATCTATTCGTTATATCAAAGACTTGTCGCATGGAATGCAGCGCATAGAAATTCGTTGCGGTAACTGCGATGCCCATCTGGGCCATGTCTTTCCTGACGGGCCGCAGCCAACGGGCGAACGTTATTGTGTTAACTCTGCTTCTTTACGCTTCACTGATGGCGAAAACGGCGAAGAAATCAACGGTTGAAAAAACGATTCAGCAACTTATTCCACAGGAGCGGAAAAATTATGAATCTTGATGACATTATCAACAGCATGACGCCTGAGGTATACCAGCGTTTGTCGACCGCCGTTGAACTGGGGAAATGGCCTGATGGCGTTACGTTGACCGAGGAACAAAAAGAGAACTGCCTGCAACTGGTGATGCTGTGGCAAGCCCGCCATAATACCGAAGCACAGCATATGACAATTGACACAAATGGTCAGATGGTCATGAAGAGCAAACAGCAGTTAAAAGAAGATTTTGGTATCTCAGCAAAGCCTATTGCCATGTTTAAGTAAGTGGTTTATCCCCTTTTTGCCGCGGTTATAAAGGGGATAGCCAACAATGACCCCACGACTCATCTCAATTATCTCGCCCCGACCTGGCTAAGTCCCAGTCCGATCTCTTGCAGTCGCGTTCACACCTGAATGACTTCTCATGAACTTAAGTCTCAGGCCTATTTGGCCGGGAATCCCTCTCGAATTTGCTCTTTTTGCGTCCCGCCTTCCATCAACCTGTAACAGCCCCAGCCATTTTCTGCGTAATTGTGATCCAAGTTGTAAAACGCAGATCATTATCTGTGTTTTACAGATTTGATGTTGACCTCAAAAATCATGTGGGTAAGTATGATGACCATCTAAGCAAAACAAAACACAGAGGATGACGCAATGAAAGCACTGGCTCGGTTTGGCAAGGCCTTTGGCGGCTACAAGATGATTGATGTCCCACAACCCATTTGTGGCCCGGAAGATGTCGTGATTGAAATTAAAGCCGCGGCAATCTGCGGCGCAGACATGAAGCACTACAATGTCGATAGCGGTTCTGATGAGTTTAACTCTATCCGCGGCCATGAGTTCGCAGGTTGTATTGCGCAGGTTGGTGAAAAAGTCAAAGACTGGAAAGTGGGGCAACGCGTCGTGTCGGATAACAGCGGTCACGTTTGCGGTGTTTGCCCGGCCTGTGAACAAGGTGATTTTCTGTGTTGTACAGAAAAAGTAAACCTTGGTCTGGATAACAATACCTGGGGCGGTGGTTTTTCCAAATATTGTCTTGTTCCTGGTGAAATTCTCAAAATTCATCGTCATGCGTTGTGGGAAATCCCTGATGGTGTTGATTATGAGGACGCAGCCGTACTTGACCCTATTTGTAATGCCTACAAATCCATCGCGCAGCAAGCGAAATTCCTCCCTGGTCAGGATGTGGTCGTCATCGGCACTGGCCCACTCGGGCTGTTCTCCGTACAAATGGCGCGGATTATGGGGGCGGTAAATATCGTCGTCGTTGGTCTACAAGAAGATGTGGCGGTCCGCTTCCCGGTTGCAAAAGAACTGGGTGCGACGGCAGTAGTAAATGGTTCTACCGAAGATGTGGTGGCGCGCTGCCAGCAAATTTGTGGCAAAGACAATCTGGGACTGGTGATTGAATGCTCCGGTGCCAATATCGCACTGAAACAAGCCATCGAAATGCTCCGTCCGAACGGGGAAGTGGTACGCGTTGGAATGGGCTTCAAACCTCTTGATTTCTCGATTAATGACATTACCGCCTGGAACAAAAGCATCATTGGGCATATGGCCTATGACTCCACCTCATGGCGTAACGCTATCAGGCTATTAGCCAGCGGCGCGATCAAAGTCAAACCGATGATCACGCATCGTATCGGCCTGTCGCAATGGCGCGAAGGGTTTGATGCGATGGTCGATAAAACTGCAATCAAAGTGATCATGACTTACGACTTTGATGAATAACTACTCTCCTGAAGGAACGTTATCGCATGGAACAGATAACAAAACCGCATTGTGGTGCACGGCTGGATCGCTTACCGGATTGCCGCTGGCATTCGTCAATGTTTGCCATCGTCGCGTTTGGCTTGCTTGTCTGCTGGAGTAATGCCGTTGGTGGCTTGATCCTCGCGCAGCTGAAAGCGTTGGGCTGGACAGATAATTCCACCACTGCCACATTCTCAGCAATCACGACCGCCGGAATGTTTCTCGGTGCGCTGGTGGGCGGCATCATCGGTGACAAAACCGGTCGCAGAAATGCGTTTATCCTCTATGAGGCCATTCATATTGCTTCGATGGTTGTCGGTGCTTTCTCACCGAATATGGATTTCCTTATTGCCTGCCGTTTTGTGATGGGCGTTGGGCTGGGAGCTTTACTGGTTACACTGTTTGCTGGTTTCACCGAATATATGCCCGGAAGAAATCGCGGAACGTGGTCCAGTCGGGTTTCCTTTATTGGTAACTGGTCATATCCGCTCTGTTCATTGATTGCGATGGGACTCACGCCGCTGATTAGTGCAGAGTGGAACTGGCGGGTACAACTGCTTATCCCTGCAATATTGTCACTTATCGCTACGGCGCTGGCCTGGCGCTACTTTCCTGAATCCCCGCGCTGGCTGGAATCGCGCGGACGTTATCAGGAAGCCGAGAAAGTCATGCGGAGTATAGAAGAAGGCGTCATACGCCAGACGGGTAAACCTTTGCCGCCTGTGGTTATTGCTGATGACGGTAAAGCACCACAAGCGGTGCCGTATTCAGCCTTACTGACAGGAGTATTACTGAAACGCGTGATATTAGGCTCTTGTGTGCTGATTGCCATGAACGTTGTGCAGTACACACTAATTAACTGGTTGCCAACGATATTCATGACCCAGGGAATTAATTTAAAAGACTCGATTGTTTTAAATACCATGAGTATGTTTGGCGCGCCATTTGGTATTTTTATTGCCATGCTGGTGATGGATAAAATTCCGCGTAAAACAATGGGGATGGGGCTATTAATCCTGATTGCGGTGCTCGGATATATCTATTCACTGCAAACCAGTATGTTGCTCATAACGCTGATTGGTTTCTTCCTGATTACTTTCGTCTATATGTACGTTTGCTATGCCTCGGCAGTGTATGTCCCTGAGATCTGGCCAACAGAGGCCAAACTCCGTGGCTCCGGTCTGGCGAATGCGGTAGGGCGAATCAGTGGTATTGCCGCGCCTTATGCCGTTGCAGTGCTGCTCAGTAGTTATGGCGTAACGGGAGTCTTTATTCTTCTGGGGGCTGTTTCAATTATTGTCGCAATTGCTATCGCCACCATTGGAATTGAAACCAAAGGTGTCTCCGTTGAAAGTTTAAGTATTGATGCAGTAGCCAATAAATAATACTGGTGGATTCAAAATGAAAAATTCAAAAGCAATATTGCAGGTGCCGGGCACAATGAAAATTATTTCAGCAGAAATACCTGTGCCTAAAGAAGATGAAGTTTTGATTAAAGTGGAATATGTCGGTATTTGTGGTTCAGATGTACATGGTTTTGAATCAGGCCCGTTTATTCCTCCTAAAGACCCAAATCAAGAAATTGGCCTGGGTCATGAATGCGCCGGGACGGTTGTGGCTGTGGGAAGCCGCGTGCGCAAATTTAAACCGGGGGATCGGGTAAATATCGAACCTGGCGTTCCTTGCGGTCACTGTCGTTACTGTCTGGAAGGCAAATATAACATTTGCCCGGACGTTGATTTTATGGCGACACAACCCAACTACCGCGGTGCATTAACGCACTATCTGTGTCATCCGGAGAGCTTTACTTACAAACTGCCAGACAATATGGACACGATGGAAGGGGCGCTGGTGGAGCCTGCCGCAGTCGGGATGCATGCCGCGATGCTGGCAGATGTTAAACCTGGTAAGAAGATAATTATTCTGGGAGCGGGTTGTATTGGTTTGATGACGTTGCAAGCGTGCAAATGCCTGGGAGCAACGGAAATTGCCGTCGTTGATGTGCTGGAAAAACGTCTGACAATGGCGGAACAGCTCGGCGCGACAGTGGTTATTAACGGCGCAAAAGAAGACACTATTGCACGCTGTCAGCAATTTACCGAAGACATGGGCGCAGATATTGTTTTTGAAACAGCGGGTTCTGCGGTCACCGTTAAACAGGCACCTTATCTGGTCATGCGCGGCGGTAAAATTATGATTGTTGGTACTGTACCCGGCGATTCGGCAATCAATTTCCTCAAAATCAATCGCGAAGTCACTATCCAGACGGTATTCCGCTATGCCAATCGTTATCCGGTCACGATTGAAGCTATTTCTTCAGGGCGATTCGATGTGAAATCGATGGTGACGCATATTTACGATTATCGGGATGTACAACAGGCATTTGAAGAGTCAGTTAACAACAAACGCGACATTATTAAAGGCGTTATTAAAATTAGCGATTAATTAATACGGGAGAACAGAACATGCTCGCAGATATCAGATATTGGGAAAACGATGCCACAAATAAACATTATGCAATTGCCCATTTTAACGTATGGAATGCAGAAATGTTGATGGGCGTTATCGACGCAGCCGAAGAAGCGAAATCACCGATTATTATTTCTTTTGGCACAGGTTTTGTCGGCAACACCTCATTTGAAGATTTCTCTCACATGATGGTATCAATGGCACAAAAAGCAACGGTGCCGGTAATAACTCATTGGGATCATGGTCGGAGTATGGAGATTATTCATAACGCCTGGACTCATGGTATGAATTCATTAATGCGTGATGCTTCTGCATTTGATTTCGAAGAAAATATTCGTTTAACCAAAGAGGCTGTTGATTTCTTCCATCCGCTGGGTATTCCGGTAGAGGCGGAATTAGGGCATGTCGGTAATGAAACCGTTTATGAGGAAGCGCTGGCAGGCTATCACTATACCGATCCTGACCAGGCGGCTGAATTTGTTGAACGTACGGGCTGTGACTCATTGGCTGTCGCCATCGGCAACCAGCATGGGGTTTATACGTCAGAGCCACAATTGAACTTTGAGGTCGTCAAACGCGTACGCGATGCTGTTTCTGTTCCGCTGGTTTTGCATGGCGCATCAGGGATCAGTGATGCCGACATTAAAACTGCAATTTCGTTGGGTATTGCGAAAATCAACATTCATACGGAGCTCTGTCAGGCCGCAATGGTAGCAGTGAAAGAAAACCAGGATCAGCCTTTCCTGCATTTAGAACGTGAAGTGCGTAAAGCTATAAAAGAACGGGCATTGGATAAAATTAAACTGTTCGGTTCTGATGGCAAAGCGGAATAATAATATGGATAATCTCGACGTTATTTGTATAGGTGCCGCTATTGTTGATATTCCATTGCAACCGGTCAGTAAAAATATCTTTGATGTGGATTCTTATCCTCTTGAAAGAATCGCAATGACCACCGGGGGGGATGCAATAAATGAAGCAACAATTATTTCTCGTCTGGGCCATCGCACAGCATTAATGAGTCGTATTGGTAAAGATGCCGCAGGGCAATTTATTCTCGACCATTGCCGCAAAGAGAATATTGATATTCAAAGCCTGAAGCAGGACGTCAGCATAGATACCTCTATTAACGTTGGACTGGTGACGGAGGATGGCGAGCGGACCTTTGTCACAAACCGTAACGGCAGTCTGTGGAAATTGAATATTGACGATGTTGATTTTGCGCGGTTTTCTCAGGCGAAATTATTATCACTGGCCAGTATTTTCAACAGTCCTCTATTGGATGGTAGAGCGCTAACAGAAATTTTTACGCAAGCTAAAGCCCGGCAGATGATTATCTGTGCCGATATGATCAAACCGCGGTTGAATGAAACGCTGAATGATATTTGCGAAGCATTGAGTTATGTCGATTATCTGTTTCCTAATTTTGCCGAGGCAAAATTACTCACCGGGAAAGAGACACTGGATGAAATTGCTGACTGCTTTCTTGCGTGCGGCGTAAAAACGGTGGTGATTAAAACGGGTAAAGACGGCTGCTTTATCAAGCGTGGTGACATGACGATGAAGGTGCCGGCGGTCGCAGGAATAACCGCCATCGACACCATTGGTGCGGGCGATAACTTTGCTTCAGGTTTTATTGCAGCACTGTTAGAAGGTAAAAATCTGCGTGAATGCGCACGCTTTGCCAATGCAACGGCGGCTATCTCGGTTCTAAGCATCGGCGCCACCACCGGTGTAAAAAACAGAAAGCTGGTCGAACAATTGCTGGAAGAATACGAAGGATAATGAAGGCAAATGAAAAAGATACCTTTAGGCACAACGGATATAACGCTTTCGCGAATGGGGTTGGGGACATGGGCCATTGGCGGCGGTCCTGCATGGAATGGCGATCTCGATCGACAAATATGCATTGATACGATTCTTGAAGCCCATCGTTGCGGCATTAACCTGATTGATACTGCGCCAGGATATAACTTTGGCAATAGTGAAGTTATCGTTGGTCAGGCGTTAAAAAAACTGCCCCGTGAACAGGTTGTAGTAGAAACCAAATGCGGCATTGTCTGGGAACGAAAAGGGAGTTTATTCAACAAAGTTGGCGATCGGCAGTTGTATAAAAACCTTTCTCCGGAATCTATCCGCGAAGAGGTAAAAGCCAGCTTGCAACGTCTGGGTATTGATTACATCGATATCTACATGACGCACTGGCAGTCGGTGCCGCCATTTTTTACGCCGATAGCTGAAACTGTCGCAGTGCTTAATGCGTTAAAGGCCGAAGGGAAAATTCGCGCTATAGGCGCTGCTAACGTCGATGCTGACCATATCCGCGAGTATCTGCAACATGGTGAACTGGATATTATTCAGGCGAAATACAGTATCCTCGACCGGGCAATGGAAAACGAACTGCTGCCGCTATGTCGTGATAATGGCATTGTGGTACAGGTCTACTCTCCGCTAGAGCAGGGATTGTTGACCGGGACCATCACGCGTGATTACGTTCCGGGCGGCGCTCGGGCAAATAAAGTCTGGTTCCAGCGTGAAAACATGCTGAAAGTGATTGATATGCTTGAACAGTGGCAGCCACTCTGTGCTCGTTATCAGTGCACAATTCCCACTCTGGCACTGGCGTGGATATTAAAACAGAGTGATTTAATCTCCATTCTTAGTGGGGCTACTGCGCCGGAACAGGTACGTGAAAATGTCGCGGCACTGAATATCAACTTATCGGATGCAGACGCAACATTGATGAGGGAAATGGCAGAGGCCCTGGAGCGTTAAATACTCAACACGATTCACCTCTGTTTCTGTGAAAACTGTGATGAAAATCTGTGATTCAAACAGGTTATTTTGAAAGTAAACATCGGTTATGCGATAATTGCGCTAATGTGATGTAAAAAGATACAGGGGTGTAATCGTGGCGGCAAAAGACAGGATTCAGGCAATTAAGCAAATGGTTGCCAACGATAAAAAGGTGACAGTCTCAAATTTGAGTGGGATTTTTCAGGTAACCGAAGAAACCATTCGCCGCGATCTTGAGAAGTTGGAAGATGAAGGCTTTTTGACCAGAACCTATGGTGGTGCTGTTTTAAATACAGCGATGTTGACGGAGAATATCCATTTTTATAAGCGCGCTTCATCGTTTTATGAAGAGAAGCAGCTTATTGCACGCAAGGCACTCCCCTTTATCGACAATAAAACCACCATGGCAGCCGATTCCAGTAGTACCGTAATGGAATTGCTCAAATTGTTACAGGACCGTAGTGACCTGACGTTGCTAACCAACTCGGCGGAAGCGATTCATGTTCTGGCTCAGTCAGAAATTAAAGTCGTTTCAACGGGTGGGGAACTAAACAAAAATACACTTTCACTGCAAGGAAGAATTACTAAAGAGATCATCAGCCGCTACCATGTCGATATCATGGTAATGAGTTGTAAAGGTCTTGATATTAACAGCGGCGCGCTGGACTCTAATGAAGCGGAAGCTGAAATCAAAAAGACAATGATCCGTCAGGCGACAGAAGTTGCGTTATTGGTTGATCACTCTAAGTTTGATCGCAAAGCTTTTGTCCAGTTAGCTGACTTTAGTCATATTAATTACATAATAACTGATAAATCACCGGGTGCAGAGTGGATAGCATTTTGCAAAGACAATAATATCCAGCTGGTGTGGTAATTTAAGCACACATTGTCAATATTATTTGTTCCTGCGCCTGGAAATAAAATGATGATAAAGATGCGGCAAGTGAATTTGCCGCAATTGCTACCTTTTTTAGCAAATCCGAGGCACCCAATGGAACAATATGATCAAATTGGCGCAAGACTGGACCGCTTGCCTTTGGCCCGGTTTCATTATCGTATATTTGGTATAATAAGCTTTAGTCTGTTATTAACGGGGTTTTTGAGTTACTCCGGTAATGTCGTCTTAGCAAAGCTGGTAAGCAATGGATGGTCAAATAATTTCCTCAATGCCGCCTTTACCTCGGCATTAATGTTTGGTTATTTCATCGGCTCTCTTACCGGTGGGTTTATTGGTGACTACTTTGGGCGGCGCAGGGCGTTTCGCATAAATCTTCTCATCGTCGGTATTGCGGCAACAGGGGCCGCTTTTGTCCCTGATATGTACTGGCTCATCTTCTTTCGCTTCCTGATGGGAACAGGAATGGGGGCGCTGATTATGGTTGGCTATGCCTCATTTACGGAGTTTATCCCCGCGACGGTGCGTGGAAAATGGTCCGCGCGGCTCTCATTTGTTGGTAACTGGTCGCCCATGCTGTCTGCGGCGATAGGCGTGGTGGTTATCGCTTTTTTTAGTTGGCGGATAATGTTTCTGCTGGGCGGTATTGGCATACTGTTAGCCTGGTTTCTCTCAGGTAAATACTTTATTGAGTCGCCACGATGGCTGGCAGGGAAAGGGCAAATCGCAGGTGCAGAAAGCCAACTTCGTGAAGTAGAGCAGCAAATTGAAAGAGAGAAGAGGATTCGTTTACCCCCGCTTACTTTGAACCAGAGCAACAGCAAGGTTAAGGTAATCAAGGGTACCTTCTGGCTGCTGTTTAAAGGGGAAATGTTACGACGTACATTAGTCGCGATTACTGTTTTAATTGCAATGAACATTTCGCTTTATACCATCACCGTATGGATACCGACCATATTTGTTAACTCCGGCATTGATGTTGATAAATCAATATTAATGACCGCTGTTATTATGATTGGCGCTCCGGTAGGGATATTTATTGCGGCATTAATTATTGATCATTTTCCTCGTCGATTATTTGGCTCTGCCTTACTTATTATTATTGCTGTGTTAGGCTATATCTATTCAATTCAGACTACAGAGTGGGCGATTTTAATCTATGGCCTGGTGATGATCTTCTTTTTATACATGTATGTGTGCTTCGCGTCGGCGGTTTATATCCCGGAACTTTGGCCAACGCATTTACGCCTGCGTGGTTCGGGTTTCGTTAATGCCGTCGGACGGATCGTCGCAGTCTTCACGCCCTATGGCGTTGCGGCATTATTAACACATTATGGGTCGATCACGGTGTTTATGGTGCTTGGTGTCATGTTAGTGCTCTGTGCGCTGGTTCTCTCCATTTTTGGCATCGAAACGCGGAAGGTGTCGCTGGAAGAGATTTCTGAGGTGAATTAAATCTTTCGTTGATGGCGTCAATTACCAGATGTATCACTGATGTGTTTTATCTGGCCTACAATGCCAGTACAGAATTGTAGGCCAGCGTAAAATTACTCCTGCGTTTCTTCCCAGTCTGCCAGCGTATATAGCGTTGCCCCAGCTGCTGACATCTCCATAAACGCGTGCGCACTGTCCTGTGGCTGGATATTCACGCCACGACAACCATCGGTAATCACGTTCACCTTATAACCTAACTGTAACGCGTCCAGCACGGTAAACTTAACGCAATAGTCAGTAGCCAGACCCATAACGATCAATTCATTGATTACATGAGCGCGCAACCAGTCATCGAGCGCAGTTTTCTGCCGACGGCCGTTATCAAAAAAGGCACTGTAACTGTCAACTAAAGGATTTTCGCCTTTATGGAACACCGCTGCGATCGCTTTTTGCTTCAGTAACGGATGTAATTGTGCGCCTTCACTGTTCTGCACACAGTGATCGGGCCAGAAGGTTTGTGGCAAACCGTCGAGTTGGCCCGGCGTATAAGGCTCTACACCGTGCTGACTGGCAAAACTGCCGTGATTCGCCGGGTGCCAGTCCTGACTGGCGATAACCGCTTCACCGCGCGACTGGCACCAGTCAATCAGGCGGTTAGCGACATCCACCGTACTGTCACCTTCCGGCACGGCGAGCGCGCCACCAGCACAGAAATCATTTTGTAAATCGACCAGTAACAGGGCGCGAGGGGGCATTGCAGTCTCCTTAATCATCCGGCGTCAGTTCGCCACGCAGGTTTTGGCTCATGGCCTTGCGAATGGTTTCAGTATCAAGTTCCTGGCTAAGCAGGTAATGCAGTTTGGTTAGCGTGGCTTCTACAGTCATATCTGCACCGCCAATAACGCCGGCATGGGCGAGGGCGTTACCAGTGGCATAACCACCCATGTTCACTTTACCGGACATACATTGTGTCAGGTTGACCACCACAATACCGCGATCGCTGGCTTCTTGTAATTCCTGCAGGAAGGCTTTGTTTTGTGGCGCATTACCCACGCCATATGAGCGCAGAATCAATGCTTTCACAGGTTGGCGCAGAAAATTGCGCACGACGTCAGCAGAAATCCCCGGATAAATCGTTACTACGCCAATTGGTTGCGGCGTGATTGGATGAACGATCAATGCCCCTTCACCGTGCGGGGCGGGTGGCGTATTCAAACGGCGAATATGGATACCTGCTTCCAGTAACGGAGGAAGGTTTGGAGAGGCAAACGCATCAAAACCATCGGCATGGGCTTTGGTGGTTCTGTTGCCACGATACAGTCGATTATTAAAAAAGAGAGTTACTTCGTTGATAGGATAATTCGCCGCAACGTACAACGCATTCAGCAGATTAATTTGTCCGTCAGAGCGTAACTCAGCCAGCGGGATTTGTGACCCTGTCACAATGACCGGTTTACCGAGATTCTCGAGCATGAACGACAGTGCAGAGGCGGTATACGCCATCGTGTCTGTACCGTGCAGAATGACAAAACCATCATAATCGTCATAGTGCGCTTTAATATCTTCAGCAATATGCTGCCAGTCTTCTGGCGTCATATCAGAAGAATCCATCAATGGCGTATATTCATGAATGGTGAAATCTGGCATCTCCGGGCGATGGAATTCCGGCATCAGCGCCAGTTGGCGCTGTAGATGACCTGACACCGGAATATAACCCTGCTCGGAACGCTGCATCCCGATGGTCCCGCCCGTGTAGGCGACGTAAATTGATTTCTTTTGCATGATATTGATATGAATGATATCGAAAGAGCAAAAGTATATACGTGAGGCAGGGGGAGCGCACCTGATACTATGAGGATAAGGAAATATGTGGCGAGACAGCGGGAAGAGGATTCGTCGACGTAAAAAGTAATGTGGACGACGATCTGTCGGCCACTTAGTACAAGACTTAACGCACGTTGGCGCAGGTCAGGCAAAACGCATAACGGTTTTGTGGGTCGTTAAACGCGGCCAGCTTGTCGCTTTCACTTTTAACGGTAGAGGCTACCGAGGCCAGCGGTGCAGGTAACATGGCCTGGAACGCATCTGGCAACATTGCCCGGACAGAACCAGACATGTTGTCCATCACTTTGTCGAAGAAGGTCGGTTCATCAACGTAGTATTCCAGATGCCACTGTTTCACTTTTGCCAGCTCTGCTGCTTTGGCGACCGCATCATCGAAATCCCCGAGACTATCGACCAGCCCGTTAGCTTTTGCATCCTGACCGGTCCAGACGTGACCCTGGGCGATTTTATCAATCTGCTCCGGCGTTGAATGACGCGCATCAGCAACCAGCGTGATAAAGCGTTTATAGCCATTCTCAATGCTTAACTGCATCATCTGCTGCGCTTCCGGCGGCAGTGCCCTGGTGATAGAAACATCTGCCAGCGGTGAAGTTGAGACACCATCAGTATGAACACCAATCGAATCCAGACTATTTTCTACGGTGGTGATCACGCCGAAGATACCGATAGAACCGGTCAGGGTGCTGGGGTTAGCCACAATGTAATTAGCTGGTGTGGAAATCCAGTAACCACCAGATGCCGCCATGCCGCCCATCGATACAACCACAGGCTTACCCGCTGCCCGGGCTGCTGCCAGTTCAGCGCGAATCACTTCAGACGCGGTAACGCTGCCGCCGGGACTATTAACACGCAGAACAATCGCTTTCACTTTCGGGTCAAGGCGAGCGTCGCGGATTTGTGCCGCAGTGGTATCACCGCCAACATTCCCCTGAGTTTCCTCGCCATCCATAATTGCGCCATTAGCGAAGACGACACCGATACTGTCACCGGTATCTGCCGGCGTTTTCAATGCGTAATCGTAATAACTGATGGCGCGATAATTTTTATCAGTTTTACTCCAGCCGAACTCTTTGGTCAGAGTTTTTTCGATTTCGGCACTCGATGCCAGTGCATCGACCAGCTTGTTTTCCAGCGCATATTTCGCGGTATCGCCACCGGTTTTGGTTAAACCCTCAAGCAACCCTTGCGCGCCAGGGAATACCTGCTGAGCAGGGATCTGGCGGTTAGCGGCAACAGTATTCAGATAGTTTTGCCACAGCTCACCAATCCAGCGGCTGTCAGTTTCGCGGGCTGCCGGCGACATATCATCACGAATAAACGGTTCAACGGCAGATTTATACGTACCCACGCGGAACACATGGGTGGAAACTTTCAGCTTATCCAGTAACGATTTGTAGTACAGACCGTTGGTGGCAAAGCCGTGCAGATCAACCACGCCTTGCGGAGACAGCCAAATTTTATTGGCGAAACTGGCGAGATAATATTGCCCCTGGCTGTAGTTCTCGCCAACGGCATAAACCGGTTTCCCGCTATCACGAAACTCTTTCAGAGCTTTGCCGATGTACTGCATAGACGGCTGGTCGCCGCCTGCGAAGTTTTTCAGATCCATCACAATACCGGTGATATTGCGGTCGTCCTTCGCCTGGCGAATGGTGTTGACGATATCAAACAGTGAGTTTTCCTGCAGACGATCGGAACTGGCACCAAGCAGCTGGCGGCTTAATTTACTAAACCGCTGAGAACTGTCGGGTTTATCGACGATCACACCAGAAATGTCCAGCAGCAGTGCGCCACGACTGGCCGTTTCTTTCGAATCACCACCACTGACCTGCATCCAGATCCCCACACCAACCAGCACGAGAAAAATAAAGAACAGGTTAAGTACCATTTCACGGACGAAATTCAGCAGACGCCACGTCCATTTAAAAAATCCGGCAATAAATCGCCAAAGGGTTCGCATGTATTCTCCCAACTTAAGGTCACACCTGTTTCAGGCGCAATAGATGTGGTTATCGTAATGACCCAACCGGCACTTGTCAGCAGGAATTGCGGACTGGGCTGTAACAAAATCCACTCTCGTGTTAATTTTGTGAATAAATATCATGACAGGAGTTAATCAAATGGATGCACTCGAACTATTGATCAATCGCCGTAGCGCCTCCCGCCTGGCTGAACCCGCGCCAACGGGTGAACAACTGCAAAACATCCTGCGTGCGGGTATGCGTGCGCCGGACCATAAGTCCATGCAACCGTGGCATTTCTTTGTGATTGAAGGGGAAGGGCGCGAGCGTTTCAGCGCTGTACTGGAGCAGGGGGCGATTGCTGCCGGTAGTGATAACAAAGCAATCGACAAAGCGCGTAATGCGCCGTTCCGCGCACCGCTCATCATAACGGTGGTGGCGAAATGCGAAGAAAATCATAAAGTCCCGCGCTGGGAACAGGAAATGTCTGCGGGATGCGCGGTCATGGCGATGCAAATGGCAGCAGTTGCCCAGGGGTTTGGCGGCATCTGGCGCAGTGGTGCATTAACTGAAAGTCCGGTAGTGCGTGAAGCATTCGGTTGCCGTGAGCAGGATAAAATTGTCGGTTTTCTCTACCTCGGTACGCCGCAGTTGAAAGCATCTACGTCGATAAACGTCCCGGACCCGACGCCGTTTGTGACTTATTTCTGATAATTGTCGCGAAACTGTCTGGATTGTGAGCAAAGGCGCAGGAATTCAGACACTCTCACTTATCACTTCATGGAATGAGGGTTACCATACCCGGATTGCATTGACAGGAGATGTCCATGAGCGAGAACTCGATTCGTTTGACCCAATACAGCCACGGCGCTGGTTGCGGCTGTAAAATTTCCCCAAAAGTGTTGGAAACCATCCTGCACAGTGAGCAGGCGAAGTTTGTTGATCCGAATTTGCTTGTGGGTAATGAAACCCGCGATGATGCGGCGGTGTACGATCTGGGCAATGGCACCAGTGTCATCAGCACCACCGACTTCTTTATGCCGATCGTTGATAATCCTTTCGATTTTGGCCGCATTGCGGCGACTAACGCCATCAGCGATATCTTTGCGATGGGTGGCAAACCGATTATGGCGATTGCGATCCTCGGCTGGCCGATCAACAAACTTTCCCCGGAAATTGCCCGCGAAGTGACCGAGGGTGGACGCTATGCATGCCGTCAGGCGGGTATAGCGCTGGCTGGCGGTCACTCCATCGATGCACCGGAACCGATTTTTGGTCTGGCGGTGACGGGGATCGTACCGACCGAGAGGGTGAAGAAAAACAGTACTGCACAAGCCGGATGCAAACTGTTCCTGACGAAACCGCTGGGGATAGGCGTTCTCACCACAGCCGAGAAAAAATCGCTGCTGAAACCGGAACATCAGGGACTGGCGACGGAAGTGATGTGCCGGATGAATATTGCAGGCGCGTCCTTTGCCAATATCGAAGGCGTAAAAGCGATGACCGACGTTACTGGTTTTGGTCTGCTGGGCCATTTGAGCGAAATGTGTCAGGGTGCTGGTGTGCAGGCGCGCGTCGATTATGAGGCGATCCCGAAACTGCCGGGTGTTGAAGAGTATATTAAGCTGGGCGCAGTACCTGGCGGCATCGAACGCAACTTTGCCAGCTATGGTCATCTGATGGGTGAAATGCCGCGTGAAGTGCGCGATCTACTGTGCGATCCGCAAACTTCTGGCGGTCTGCTGCTGGCTGTTACTCCTGAAGCTGAAGACGAAGTGAAAGCCACTGCCGCTGAGTTTGGTATTGAACTGTCGGCTATTGGTGAACTTGTTTCCGCCCGTGGTGGTCGTGCCATGGTTGAGATTCGTTAAGTCGATGCGGTTGTTTATTGCCGAAAAACCGAGTCTGGCGCGCGCCATTGCTGATGTCCTGCCTAAACCGCACCGGAAAGGCGATGGCTTTATCGAATGCGGTAATGGTCAGGTGGTGACCTGGTGTATCGGTCACCTGCTTGAGCAGGCGCAGCCAGACGCCTACGACAGCCGCTATGCGCGCTGGAATCTTGCGGATTTGCCGATTGTCCCGGAAAAGTGGCAATTACAGCCCCGACCCTCCGTGACTAAACAACTTAATGTCATCAAACGCTTCCTGCATGAAGCCAGCGAAATCGTTCACGCCGGAGACCCGGATCGCGAAGGGCAACTGCTGGTGGATGAAGTGCTGGACTACCTGCAACTGGCACCGGAAAAGCGCCAGCAGATACAGCGTTGTTTGATAAACGACCTGAACCCGCAGGCGGTTGAGCGGGCGATCGATCGTCTTCGCTCCAATAGCGAGTTTGTACCGCTGTGCGTTTCTGCACTGGCGCGGGCGCGGGCTGACTGGCTGTACGGCATTAATATGACCCGTGCGTATACCATTCTCGGTCGCAATGCCGGTTATCAGGGCGTGCTTTCCGTGGGACGCGTGCAGACGCCCGTACTCGGACTGGTGGTGCGCCGCGACGAAGAGATTGAAAACTTCGTGGCGAAAGACTTCTTTGAAGTCAAAGCACATATCGTGACACCTGCCGATGAGCGGTTTACCGCTATCTGGCAACCGAGCGAAGCGTGTGAACCGTACCAGGATGAAGAAGGGCGCTTGTTACATCGTCCACTGGCGGAGCATGTGGTTAACCGCATTAGTGGTCAACCAGCTATTGTCACCAGCTATAACGATAAACGGGAATCAGAATCCGCGCCGCTGCCTTTTTCGCTTTCGGCGTTGCAGATTGAAGCGGCTAAACGTTTTGGTCTGAGCGCGCAGAACGTGCTTGATATCTGCCAGAAGCTGTACGAAACGCACAAGCTAATCACTTATCCGCGTTCCGATTGCCGCTATTTGCCAGAAGAACATTTTGCCGGACGCCACGCGGTGATGAATGCTATCAGCGTTCATGCACCGGATCTGTTGCCGCAGCCAGTGGTAGATCCAGATATACGCAACCGCTGTTGGGATGACAAAAAGGTCGATGCGCACCACGCCATCATTCCGACCGCACGGAGTTCTGCGATCAACCTGACGGAGAACGAAGCGAAGGTCTATAACCTGATTGCCCGTCAGTACTTGATGCAGTTCTGCCCGGATGCGGTGTTCCGCAAGTGTGTTATCGAACTGGACATTGCCAAAGGCAAATTTGTCGCTAAAGCCCGTTTTCTTGCTGAAGCAGGCTGGCGCACGCTGTTAGGCAGCAAAGAGCGCGATGAAGAAAACGACGGCACGCCGCTGCCTGTGGTGGCGAAAGGCGATGAATTGTTGTGCGAAAAAGGCGAAGTGGTAGAGCGGCAAACCCAGCCGCCACGCCATTTTACCGATGCAACACTGCTTTCGGCGATGACCGGGATCGCACGCTTTGTGCAGGACAAAGATCTGAAAAAGATCCTTCGTGCGACCGATGGTCTGGGGACAGAAGCAACGCGTGCCGGGATTATTGAATTGTTGTTCAAGCGGGGTTTCCTGACCAAAAAAGGGCGCTATATCCACTCCACCGACGCCGGAAAAGCGCTATTCCATTCGCTGCCAGAAATGGCGACGCGACCGGACATGACCGCGCACTGGGAATCGGTGCTGACGCAAATCAGCGAAAAGCAGTGTCGCTATCAGGACTTTATGCAGCCGCTGGTGGGGACATTGTACCAGTTGATTGATCAGGCAAAGCGCACGTCGGTAAGGCAGTTTCGGGGAATAATGGCTCCCGGCGGTAGAGAAGGGAAGAAAAAGGATTCGCCACGCAAGAGAGCGCCGAAAAAAAGCCCGCCATCAGAAGAGGCGGGCAATGGAGTGATAACATAAAGGTTCTTTCAACCATCTGATACTGAAGATTTTTATGGCCGGATAAGGCGTTTGCGCTGTATCCGGCACAATTGTCTTAAATCACGCCCTGGCTTAACATCGCATCCGCAACCTTCACAAAACCGGCAATGTTCGCGCCCTGCACGTAGTTGGTTTGCTCACCTTCACCACCATGCTCAACACAGGCATGGTGGATATCCAGCATGATGTGATGCAAACGTGCGTCAACTTTCTCGGCTTTCCAGCCCAGGCGCGCAGCGTTTTGCGCCATTTCCAGGCCCGATGTTGCTACACCGCCAGCATTAGCCGCTTTACCCGGTGCAAACAGTACGCCTGCCTGCTGGAACAGTTCAGTCGCTTCGATGGTGGTCGGCATATTTGCCCCTTCGGCGACGGCTTTAACGCCATTGGCGATAAGCTGATGCGCGGCGTCAACATCCAGTTCGTTCTGGGTTGCGCAAGGCAGGGCGATATCAACCGGTACAGACCACGGTTGTTGGCCTTCGAGATAGACCAGACCAAATTCTTTGGCGTAATCTGCCACTCGACCATCGCGGCTGGCTTTGATTTCGATAAGACGCGCCAGTTTTTCTTTCGTGAATCCGCTTTCATCAACTACAGTGCCGCTGGAGTCTGACGCAGTGATCACTCGAGCACCAAATTCCATCGCTTTTTCGATAGCGTACTGGGCGACGTTGCCGGAGCCAGAAACGGAAACGCGCATTCCTTCAAAACCCATACCGTGGCGTTTTAGCATTGCTTCTGTGAAATAAACCAGACCGTAGCCGGTAGCTTCCGGGCGAATAAGACTGCCGCCAAATGAAAGGCCCTTACCGGTGAAGACGCAGGCGGTATTGTTGGAGAGCTTTTTCATCATCCCCGCCATAAAGCCGACTTCACGACCACCAACGCCGATATCACCTGCCGGAACGTCAGTATCCGCGCCCAGGTGGCGATACAGTTCAGTCATCAGCGCCTGGCAGAAACGCATAACTTCGCCTTCGCTTTTTCCTTTCGGGTCGAAATCGCTGCCGCCTTTACCACCGCCCATCGGTAGAGTAGTCAGGGCATTTTTGAAGGTTTGTTCGAAGCCGAGGAATTTGAGAATGGAGAGGTTAACTGACGGATGGAAGCGCATACCGCCTTTGTACGGGCCGATGGCAGAGCTGAACTGCACACGCCATGCACGGTTGACCTGCACCTGGTTGCGATCATCAACCCATACTACGCGAAACTGGATCACGCGCTCCGGTTCAACCAGACGCTCCAGTAATGACATCTGACGATATTTGGGATTTTGTTCAAGAAAAGGCCAGAGTGTGGTCATTACTTCACGAACGGCTTGCGCGAACTCGGTTTGATTCGGGTCGCGCTTTTGGACATGGTTGAGGAATGACTCCAGAGAATATGTCTGATCCATAGATATAAAACCCTTATATATTAATACGATTATGCTTATGTTGTTTATGTCATGTGCTTTTGCAGTTTTCGACTATACCATCAAGAATGTGACGGTAAGCAAGAAAAAAATGACCCAGGAAAGCAAATTAATAACGAGAGTAATCTCATAACCAAATGCGATAACTCAGACGCTAAAGTTTTGCCGCCCGGCTACCGTTATCTGTAGAAGAGACAATAACGTTAAGGAGTTCCCTGTGAGTCGAGCATTGATCGCCGTAGTATTAGCATTTCCATTAATTACACTGGCTAACCCGCATTATCATCCGGACGTGGAGGTAAACGTACCGCCAGAAGTGTTCAGTTCAGGCGGGCAGTCAGCGCAGCCCTGTACTCAGTGCTGCGTTTATCAGGATCAAAATTATTCTGAAGGGGCAGTAATTAAAGCCGAAGGAATACTGCTGCAATGCCAACGGGATGACAAAACCCTAAGCACTAATCCGCTGGTCTGGCGGCGCGTGAAGCCATAAACGCCTCTAATAATGGAATGTCAGCAGGGGCCAGCGGATATCGCAGCGCCTCTTCAGGTGAGCACCAGACCAGCGCCTGATGTTCATGTGCCTGTAACGTCCCGTGGAAGTCGGGTACGTGCCAGGCATGAAGATGGATAATCCGCCCCGAAACTTCTCGCTGATGGCTGGCAACATAGTCACCAACAGTTGCTTCGATGCCCAGTTCTTCGTTTAACTCACGCACCAGCGCCTGCCGCTGGCTTTCATCCGGCTCGACTTTACCACCGGCAAACTCCCATAATCCCGCCTGATCGCTCTGGGCAGGGCGTTGCGCGAGTAAAATTTTGCCATCACGTTCGATGATGGCGGCAACAACTTCAATCATTTTCATAAATTACACACGGGCAGATAAGCGAAAAATGCCATAATATCCGCACTGTTGCTCAATCAGAAAGGCTTTATATTTAAGGAGTGCCTGTGCTAGACCGCCATCTTCATCCCCGGATTAAACCGTTGTTGTATCAGTGCGTGCGGGTTCTTGATAAACCGGGCATTACGCCAGATGGTTTAACATTAGTGGGATTTGCTATCGGCGTGCTGGCACTGCCGTTTCTGGCGCTGGGCTGGTATCTGGCGGCGCTAATCGTCATTTTGTTAAACAGGCTGCTTGATGGTCTGGACGGTGCGCTGGCGCGGCGCAGAGGGCTTACCGACGCGGGCGGCTTTCTCGATATTTCTCTCGATTTTCTTTTTTACGCGCTGGTGCCTTTTGGGTTTATCCTCGCCGCACCGGAGCAAAACGCCCTGGCAGGCGGCTGGCTGCTGTTTGCGTTTATCGGCACGGGCAGCAGTTTTCTCGCTTTTGCTGCGCTGGCGGCGAAACATCAGATTGATAATCCCGGTTATGCGCATAAATCGTTTTATTATCTGGGCGGGTTAACCGAAGGCAGCGAGACGATTTTGCTGTTTGTTCTGAGTTGCCTCTTTCCGGGCTGTTTTCCGTGGTTTGCGTGGGTATTTGGTGCGTTGTGCTGGATGACGACCTTTACGCGGGTGTGGAGTGGGTATCTGACGCTGAAGTCGCTCCAGCGTCAGTAATTGCAATGTTATTTGCTGCTGTCCGGGCCGCGTTCACCGGTTGCTACCGGATTTTTTGGATCGCTGCTCCATTCGTACCAGCCGCCGTCGTAAACGGAGACGTTATTCCAGCCCATTGCGCGTGCGTACATAAAGGTTTCGGACGCGCGCCAGCCAGTACCGCAGTAGAATGAAACTTGCTGATCTGGTTTGATATTCCATGCTTTCCACATGGCGGTAATATCATCGGCGCTGCGCATGGTGCCATCCGGGTTATGGAAATCTTCCATATGCGTCGAGTCGCTACCTGCGTGTCCCCAACGTGCTCCGGCTATTTCACCTTTTGGTTTAATATAGCTGTAACCGCTGGTCGTACCGATAAATTCTGGCCACGAACGAATGCTCACCAGCGATGCATCCTGGCGATGCAGCAGTCCACGCGCTTGTTCCATATCAAGCATCAGTTGCGGTTGTGCCGGGATCTTCACGCCGAAATCCGGTTCCGCTTTCACTTTCGGTGGCGTTCCGCGCTCAACGGGCAGACCCGCGTCGGACCAGGTTTGCCAGCCTCCGTCCAGCAGGCGCACATCTTTCACGCCGGCATAAAGCATAATTTGCGCCACACGCGCTGCAGCGTATACGTCACGCCCGTACAGAATGACCGTGGTGTCATGGCGAATACCGTGTTTTGCCAGCATCGCTTTCAGTTGTTCATCAGAAACTTTAGATCGG
>ERZ506759.269-NODE-269-length-19590-cov-5.65216_pt1 | contig 19590 bp, 38 predicted proteins | sample MGYA00513042_ERZ506759 | MGnify/ENA metagenome assembly ERZ506759
GCGCATGAGCTCCTTGAGCGGGCCCAGCAGGATCGTCGCCACGAGAGGACGGTAGGTGTTACGCACCTGCTCCTCGGAGTTGGCGGTCAGCTGGATGAGCGGCGACGGATGCCGACGTCCTTTCGGCTCGCCCGGATTGTATGGCCACTCCCAGCCGCACGGACAACCGTTGTCGGCGCCTGTTTTTTGTCGGGGATGCACAGTGTTCTTGCTTATTGTCTGGTGTTGAAGCCTGCTGGTCTTGTTTTGCCGGTTTTTACATCGTGGCATTGTTTGCATAGGCCTCGTCCGAACTTCGGGTCGTTGGGGTTGAGTCGCATGTCGATGAGTTCGGTTCTTTCGTATGGGTAATGGTCTGCGATTGTGCTTGGATTGCCGCAGAGTCCGTGGTGTTTGCCGCAGCCTCCGCGTCCGGAGTCGCCGGGGCACATGCAGTATGGGTCTCGTGCAAGCACTTGCCTGCGGAATGATTGGTGCCCCTTGGTGCCGTAGGGGTTATGGCCTCGGGTACGGGTGCGGTCCCGTTGGGCTCGGGTGCAGGCGTCGCATTTGCGTGCCGGTGTCTCGATGAGGTTCGGGCATCCGGGGGTCGAGCAGACTCGCCAGCTCATGTGTGCCTCGCAGTCATTGTGTTTGTTGGCGTGTCTTGGTGTCCTCGGCTTGCATATCTATAGTTATTGTGTTACTATAGATATGTCAGCAGAAAGGAGGTACCGATGAATCCAAAGGATTGGTTCGATGTCATCAACGGCATCATCGCCAACGTCCTCGCCGCGATAGCCATAATCATCGCAATTAGACGGAGACCGAAGCACAAGAAGTAAAAAAGGTTCCGGCTAATCCTGCTAGCCGGAACCTCCCCACCAATCCTATCTCATCGGAAACACATCATGAGAACATCACTGATTTTCGGAATCGTGGCCCTGACGTTCGGGGCCATGGCCTTGGGCGGCGCGCTGTCCAACAGCCCGATAGTATCTGGCGGCTTCGGTCTCGCGGCCGGAATCATGGGCCTTGCGGCCGGAATCATCAACGGCAAGGAAGGCAACAATGACGACTGAATACCTCGGCGTCAAACAGGTCGCCGAACGCCTCGGCATCACCAGTGGCGGCCTGCTCAACCTAAAACTCCCTGAGCCCGACGCCACGATAGGACGCACGCGCGGCTGGTTGCCTGAGACCATCGATGGATGGAACGCCCAACGTCCGGGACGTGGTGTCGGCGGGGGACGGCCACGCAAGAACAAAGCATAGATATGCGAAAACCCAGCCACTTGAGCTGGGTTTTTCGACACTTCTGCCACTGCTTATTATGGCAACACTAAGCCATAACTGTCAAATCAGCGGGTCCGATGAGCAGCCGGTACACGTCGCAGTAGGCGTATCCATCCGCGTGACGGAAGATCTTGTCGCGTTGCCCCCACATGGTGATGGTCTTGCGACTGACCTTGATACCCGCGCCGGTGAAAGCCTTGGCGATGTCGGCGGCGGAGCCTCGCTTGGAGTCATCCCAGCACAATGTCTTGAGTCTGCGCAGTTTGACCGTCTGCGCTCGCTGCTCCCTCCCGCACACGGGACACGTGACCCACTGGTCTGCCTGTCCTGCGGTGAGCATGGTCCCGCACAGTTCGCAGGTGCCGATCTCCCTGCGCTGCTCGGGCGGATCCAACGCGAGGTCAACCTTGTGGGCGAGGTTGTTGATTATGTGCATGTAGAGGCAGGCGTCCGCGAAGGTGGCGAGCTTGGGGTGTCCGGCGCATGCGATGAGCGTGGCCTTCAAATCCTCGTTGCGTTTGTCTTTGCGCCAGTCCAAGGCGTCGATACCGTCGAGACAACGCCACAGTTCACGGGCCGTCGCGTCGAGCATGTCAATCAGGTCGAGCACGTCGAGCCTGATTGGAGTCGGGGGAGTGGCCGTCTGGATTCTGACGGGCGAATGCCCTCCCGGGTGCAGTGTCGCGTCCAATGAGTCGTGCAACGGCGTGACATCACGCGCCAAGCGCAGGAGCGTGCCGGCGAAGCGCAGCTCGCACGTCACGCACACTGAATACCCCTCTTCGGTCATCGTCCTACAGTTCTGACAGTCCATGCTGAGCCCCTTCCGGCTGGTCGGCTAGAATAATGCTTGGATCTCATCGCCCTGGCCGACCACGGTTGGGGCTTTCTCATATTTGAGCCGCGAATACGGCATGTTCCAGATGCGTTTGAACTCCTCGACCTCCCGTTTCGTAAGGTTGCTCCCTCCCCATGGCTTGCCCGGCGGGCGCTCCCTTTTCGGCGGCGTGAACGGTTTGACGCTCACCCGAGCCAAGCGGCATGTGTGGCCGGCGAGGTATTGGCCGTCCGGGCTGATGCCCGCGCTCCCGCTCACGCTGCGCAACAACGGGTGGCCGACCGAAGGCAGCCATGTAACGCGCGTCAACGGGCGGCCGAGGATTATCGCCACGGTCAGGTCGTCACCCTCCACAAGCCCGTAATCCCACGACTCCCACACGCTCTCCCGATCCTCGATGACGTACAGACCGCACCCCTCGCAGACAGTGACCACAAGAGGACTCGATTTCGGGACGAACGCGCGAAGCCACGAGGGTTTGCGCTCACTGGCCTTCTGTTCGCCTTTCATCGCATGACGCCCCCCGATTGCGGGTCGATGAGCTGGCAGCCCATGGCGTCGATGTGTTCGCCGGTCTTGGCTTCGATGCAGAGCCGTTTCACGTCCCCGGTGGTTTCGACCTGTTGGATGATGGTCTGTTCCGGCGTCGGGTTCACAGCGGCGGCGGTGAAGCCGATGACGGCCAACGCCATCCCGCCGATGATGATGCTGACGACAATGAAAGCGAGCCCGATGGTGGACTCGATGGACCACTTATCCCGTTTCAACACGAGCCCTCCTTCCCCGTGACGGGTGATGCCCGGCTCAGTCTTCAATCGATTCATGCTTCCTCCTTGAGCGTGGCGACATATGCGATGGCCTTGCGTTCACGCTTCGCATACTTCTCGCATTTACGCTTGAGACGTTTGAGGCTCATGGCGTACAGGGATTCTCTGAAGTCGCCGTCCTCGTAGATTTTGGCTCGATAATGGCCGCAGGTGCCTTCCGCGCTGATATGCGCGACCAAATGGTCTGTGAGCTGAATCTCGTTCATGCGTTTTCCTTTCGATATGGGTTTGGCGTGTATTCGGGCGGTTCCTCGCCGGGCATGGGATTCATGTTCTTGACGGCTTGGATATATCCGTCTTCCCATGCTTTTTCGGCTATCTGCCGGTCATGCTCCTTGAGCCATGCTTGATAGGCGGCTCGGCCTTCCTCGATGGTTGACTGGCCTGTACCGAAGCAACTCAATTCGACGGCGGATTGGACCAAATCGTCATACACTCGTGGTTTCATTCCTCCACCTCGGTTTCCTCGCCGTAATGGCCGTAGAGTTGGTCTGCCGCATCCTTGGTCGTGTAGAGGCATTTCGCGGGAGCGTGTTCGTAGTCGTAGATGGCGGCTGCGATGACCTTTCGAAACTCCTCACGGGTGAATGTCCTCGCCTTATAGCTCATCGTCCGTGCTCCTTTCGGTCTTGGAGTCCCAGAGTCGTTCTCAACTGTTGCAGGCAGCTGATGGCGTACAGGGTCTCGCGGTCCACCGTGCCGGTGGGCACCACGCTCGAAAGCGCCTCGTCCAGTTCCTTCAGTCTGGTCTCAAGATCCTCGGTGCGGGTCCACCGGCTGATTTGGTAGCCGTGGCGGCTGAGGATGTCGCACACCCGTTCGAACGCCTTGGACTGTGCCTGTATACGTCGTGCCTCGGTGGGTTCCTGCAACTGTTCGAGCTGTTGGAGCCGCAACGCCATCTTCGTCCCGAGCGCACGGCCTATGCCTTTCATCGCCTCTCGCTGTGCGACATACTCGGCGGCGGTCTCGTAATGCCCGTACCGGTCCGGCCGTTTGCTGGCGGCGAGCTTTTTCAGCAGCCGGTGTTCGACCTGCCGGGTGTCACCATGACTTGGGTTGGGTTTGCGCCGGTATCTCAACGTGCGTTTGGACGGGTCGTAGTACATGAGGCCAACCGGCTCGGGCACCTCGCTGCGGTCGATCATGCGGGCGGGGCAGACGAGGGTGAGATCGTCCACGTAATTCTTGTAGCACAGGTATTTCGCGTCGCGGAGGAAATCGCCGCGACTCACCTTGACCTCGAATCCGCTGATCCATGTGTCCCCGCGCCAGTTGACCTCCAACGCCACGCCGTCCAGACGCAGCACCGTGTCATTCGGCTCAGTGACCGAAATCTCCGACCAATACCCGTCACCGTCACGCCGGTAACGGGAGGCGAGTGCGCAATTGATGTCCATGGCAGTCACGTCACCGTTCATCGTCTGCCTCCGTGAAATCGTTGAGCGATGGGCTGGTACAGCTCATATCCCTTCTGGGCCCATATCTCCAGTGTTTTGAAGATCACAAGAATCGACAGTGAGTCGAGCCCGTCGTCAACCAGTTTGGGAATGTTGTTGTACTCTGCGTCCAGTTCCGTATGCCCGTTCCGGCCGCTGGTGAACGTGAATCCCAGCATGTCCACGGGCGTTCCGGTTTCCTCCGGCGTGATGGTCAACCGAACCTTGAACTTCCTGCCCAACGGCATCGCCTTGTCACTCATCGTCCGCCTCCTTGATTGCCTGTTGCAGTGCCTGCATGATTTGTTTCGCCTCGTCCACGCTCAGATAAGCGCTTGCAGATTGGCCAACGGTCTTGTGCTCCGGGCGGGAGTCGTCCCGGTCGAGGTGAAACGTCACCAAGCTGGAAGAGCCACGCCGATGATTGGCGATCTCTACCCGATAAACCATGTATTCGTCATCGTCAATCGGGATAGTGAGCCTCGTGCCGGCATAGTGGATGCTGCCAAAGGTCAAGTCGAACGATTCCGTCTCAACGCTCAAGGTCCATCTCCTTTTGTCCGGGATTGTGCAGATCGAAATGCTTGCAGCCGGTACGGTTCACTCCGTCAGCCGTTACCACGGCCCACAATGCGGCCGACAAGCCCGCGATATACCCGTCATTCCAAGCGCCCTGAATGCCATACTTAGCGCGCATCACAATGCGGTCGTGAATGGTCTTCTGCACGTCAAACGGTTCACTCATCGTCTGCCTCCAGACTCTCGTAAATCAGCTTGAATCGCTTGTCCCCGCATTTGGGACACGGGCTAATCCTGTGAAACCTCACCAGACTCACCTCCCTCAAGAGGCGCGTTCAAATCCACCTGTTCGATACGCGCACGCTCCTGTAAGATGTTCGCGTATGTCCCCATCGCGTACAATTGGCTTTCAAGGAGCTGGAAAGAACACGCGGGCGTGAAGTCCAACGTGCCCTCCGCGTAGCCCTCAAGCATGTGCGCCAGCTTGCCGATACGCTCCTGCAATTCTCGATGTTCGCGGATCATCCGCTGCTTGTAATCACTCATTGGTTGCCTCCTTCGGCTTGGTGTCATAGCTGATGTCGATGATGCGAGTCACGTTGAACTCTCGTCCGCAGTTCTCGCACTCCTCCTCGAAGTATTCGTCATTGCCGCCGCATTCATACGAATCTTCGTATCGGTGCCCGCAGTAAGGGCATACGATTTCGTCGGTATCATCGAACTCGGTCGGCTCACCCGAATCGATGAGACGCTTCTTCGGAACGCAATCGCGGCAATACGTCTTACCGTCAATGGTTTCGCTCCAACGTTTGGTCATGAGGTAGCCGCACATATCGCAGTGGATAAGATTGCTCATTTCTTCTGTGGCCTTTCTCCGTGCCGCGCTGAGGGCGGTTCTGATGATGTTTTCCAAAAACCCGCCGGGGAGCACGATAAACTCCCGGACTTCGTTCAGGGCGGCTTTGATTTCCGCTTCCGTGGGCTGGCGGGACGCGCCCTGCACGTAGGCTTTGCGGAGGTCTTCGTCGTGGTAGAGCGGGGGTAGAGTGTCAGGATGGTTGGACTGCACGAGACTTTCGTAGATGTAGATGCTGTCCGCCTCACTGCTGATGATGCTCATGCCTCCACCGCCTTGGCCGGACGGAACGGAGCGTATTGACCCAGTTGGGAGACTGAGAAAATCTCCCGCTGTACTCCCCATCCGTCAGCGTCGTCGTAGACAGGAATCGCTTGATGATCGTAAACCTGCCAGATCGCATCATCCTTGTCCAGCCACAATCCGTCATGGTCGGGCAGCTTCGGTTTCGGCCGCAACGCATAGGCAAAGTAATCACGGTGGGGCAAGCAAGCCCCACCGGAAACCTTTACCCTCAAGGGGTAGTCCGCGAACTCAGCAAGTCCCACGACGGGGTATCGGTTGCCGTCTGTTCCCACGTACACGTCGCCCACGCGCACGGCGTTGATGTCATCGATACGCTCGTATTCGGGGTCATCAACCAATTCGATGGACTTGATGTCGGCGTAGGGGACGAAAGTCGCGGCTGGATGACGGGCGGGAGAAAGCTCACACTGACCAGCGTTTCCAAAAAGGTTGAGCGTACTAGTCAACGTGTCGCCGTTATCCCACGCTATCTTGACGCGTAATCCTTCCAGCTCCTTGCAGGTCTTGCCTGCCCAGAACGGTTTCTCACTCATGATTGTTCTCCTTCTTTTCGTTGTTTTCGATTGCGTCCAGCAGATCGCATTCGGCGAGCATGAGATGCGCCTGGGCGCGGGTCATTGATTTCAACGTCTTCGAGTCGGCGCCGGCCATCCAGCCAAGCGAACTCACCCTCGTCTCGAGCAGGTGGGTCTGCGTCGCGAGATCACGCAATCGACCATCAAGCAGCATGGTCATCGTTTTCCTCCTTGTTGAGTCGTGTTTCGATTTCGATGCACAGGTCGAGGGCCTCCTGCCAGCCGGCTTGGTAGCCGATGACGAACGCCTCGGCCGGACTGTCGTTGCCCAGCCCTGATGAGGCCAATGCGTCGAGCGCCTGTTGGGTGAGGTCAATCGGTTCGGCCATGAGTCGCCTTCCTGTGTTTGCGTTCCTGCCTCCACACATGGTGCAGGAGGAAGAACATTTCGATCGTGCTGATTGATTCCCAGAATCCGTCTCGCGGGTCGTAGCGCCACCATTGCCCACACGTCGGGCAACGGTAGTAGCATCCGGGCCCGTGCGGGTCGCATCGTTGGCTCATGATTCCTCCGCATCGCTCATGAGATGCAGGGCCCATCTGCCCAGAGTGTCCAATACGGGTTTCCGCACGGATTCGTCGTGCAGTATGCGGGGATGGCATCTGTACAGAGCGTTCTGCCCTTCGCTTTCGATGCTGCCGAGGGTGACGGTGGTGCCGTCTCCCTGGTCAAGCATGATTCTGATTTTCTTCATACTTTTCTCTCTTTCAGTGGGTGCAGTGTTGGCAGCAGGGTTGTGGGTGGCTGAGGCAGATCCGCCTGCTTAACCCGCAGTTCGCGCAGGGTTCTTTCCATATGGGTGAGTGGGTGCTTCCCATGGTGTTTTTTCCTTTCTATTGGGTGTTCGGCGTGTTGCTTGTGGTTTGAATGGTTTGGGAACCACTTGTGATGGTCTCGGATTGTGGCATCCAGTGGTTCCCTGTAGAATTGCGATTACAAATCGCAAATTCTTTTCACGGGAACCACATGTATGGTCTTGCGGGTGGTTCCGGGAACCACTGGGAACCACTGGGAACCACTTGTGTGGATGTTTTTGTCTCACATTTCGAACGTTTTCGCATTCGGTCATTTCCTTTCTCTGAAAACGTTGGAATTTCGGGCGGGAACCACTCGGGAACCACTCGGGGAACCACCTAGAAGTCATCGATTCCGAGATCGTTCGGTTCAGCCTCCCTTCGTGAGAGTTCGTTGGCCTCATCCTGTGTGAGCCTGTCCATGTACGAGTCCGAAGCGGGGTCGTCCACCTGCCGGTATGGACGGTTGGACGAGTAGATGATCGTGTTGTTGGCGCCGGAGCGTTTTGAAAGGTATTCCTCCTCGCAGAGGGTCGTGACCGATTCCTTGACGGTGCCGCGTCGCGCTCCGCTGCCGTCGTCTTTAAGCTCATGCATCAGCTGGTTGAAGCTGATTTCACCGCTGTCCTGGATGATCGTGCTGATTTTTTCCATGAGTCCGGTCGCCCGGAATCTTTTCGCCGACTCCGTGTCGCTGGGCATCATGTTAGGTCGGGCGATGGTGACGTGCATGAGTTTCGGGTCCGTGCTGTTGATTTCGATGCGTGCTGCTTCGCGCAGGTGGCTGCCGTTGCTGCTCCAGTTGACGGCGCAATGCTCCTCGATCTCGCTGATACGGTCCTTGCCGCTTTTGATGACGATGGTGCCGCGCACGCCTTTGCCGACGGGTTTGGTCATGTCCACCGAGTAGCTGATGCCGTCGATGAGGGCGAGTTTCTGCATCGAGCCGCCGGCGTAGCGGCCCCGGTTGTCCTTGCTTTTAACGACGTGGTCGATGAGTACGACTGCTGGCCCGCAGGCCGAGATGAGCCGGGGCATGGTGTTGTACCAGGCGGCGATGTCATCACCCGAGTTGCTGTCGAGGCCCGCGTAGGCGAGGCAGCTGGTGACGCCGTCGATGATGGCGAGCATGGCGGTGTCCGCGTAGTCGAGGGTTTCGTGCCAGCCGCCGAGGCTGGTGGGACTGGATGGTTTGGCCGATGGGCGCACGTAGTGGAGATGCGTCACGATGGCTTCGCCGGTCACGCCGAGCAGCAGGAGACGTTTGACGACGTTGCGCGCCGAATCCTCATAATCGATGTAGATCACGTCATGTCCTTGCTTGAGTTCCTGTGCGGCGGCGATCTGGGCTATCATGCTTTTGCCGCAGCCGGGTTCGCCGTGCAAATCGTTGACCGCGCCCCTATAGAAGAGTCCTTGCCCGTCCTCGCGTTGGAACACGGTGGGCGTTGGCGGTAGTTCGATGCCGGAAGCGAGCTGGGTGAGGTCTTCGAACTGCCAGCTGGAGGAGGCGTTTTTACTTGCCTCGTGACTTTCCATTGAACCGTTTTGAACCGATGCGACGGGTGTTGAACCGGCTTGAACCGGCATTGTTCCAGTGTTTTGAACTGCTTCCGGGTAACTTTCCTCCATTTGACTCGCAGCCGCGTTTTGGGTGAGTTCGTTGAACTCGCCGGGCGTCATGCGTTCGATTTTCGACTGCTCGCACGGATCCGCATGCGATTGCACGCCGTTGACCTTCTCCATCGCGCCACTGAGAATGCTGGCCCATTCGCGTGCCGCCTCGCGCTCCTTGCCCTGACGGTCGGGCGCTATCTCGGCGATGAAGCGTGGTTTCAATTGGCTGATGGCGTCGAGCGCGCCGCGATGGCCCTCCTGCGCGAAGTTCACCAAGGCCCAGACTGCCTGCAGCGTGGTGTCATGCCTTGAGCCTTTGGAAGCGGGGTTGGCGAGCGTCTTGTTGAGGAACGTGTTGACGGCCTTGCACATGCGGTCGTCGTATCCCCTCGGATTCGACGGGGTTAAAGTGTTCGAATTCGAACACTTTAATTCCTTCGGGTTCGACGTGTTGTCGGGCTTGCGCAGGTAGTCCACCCACTTCCACGGCAATGTTGCCAAATCCGAGATGCGGGGGAGCTTGCTGGTGGTCGAGCCATTGGGCGTGTACCAGCAGTACATTTCGCCGCTCGGGTGGATCGACGGCCAGACCACGGAATACCGGTGGCCGGGTTGCAGGATGTCCACTCCCTCGATGGCTCCGCCCTTCCACGCCAATCCCTCGGGCACCTTGTAGAACAGGTGGCGTGCCGGGCTGTCGATGCCGTGCGCCGTGCTGCTCCACGTGGCCGGCAACGCGCCCAGCTCCTGCGAGAGCTCGCTGATGCCTTTCGAACCGTCGGCCTTGACCTGATGGCCTTGTGCGGCGTCGATGTCCAACACGAGTACGCCTTCGGGGATGACGATTCCCGTGTTCGCGTTCGGGGTTGCCTGCGACCAGAACCGTACTTGTTCGTCGGTGACGGGTTTGCGGCTGCGTCCCGTGAAACCGCTGGGCGGCGGGGTCTTGTGACCCTCGGGCAGGGGGATGACCTGCATCCAGCCGGCCGCACGGTACAGGGGTGCGGCTGCCGCGTATCCGTAGATGTCGGTCATCCTTGAAACTCCTTTGACGTGATGTGAAAATGTGGTTGGTGCCGTGCACGCCTTTGCATTCGTGCGGGCCGCTTGGATACGGCTACGGCGGTCGGGACTGGTATCAGTCCTTGTCGGAGTCCTTGCTCTTGTGCCAGCCCAGGAGCACGAGCCTCACGCTCATGAGCTGCAGGCTTTCCGAGTCGACGTCACGGAAACCGACCTGAGCGGAGGCGAGGGAATCCATGTCCTGCATCAGTTCGATCCACTGGTTCTGCAGGTGTTTCAGCAGGTCGTCCACTAGAACTCACCTGTTTCCGGCATCTGTTCGGAGCCGCCGTGGTATTGGGGTTGCGCCTGGTCGGTGACGGCGGTGACCGCTTCGACCGGCACACCCAACAGGGCGGCGATCTCCTGCGGGCTCTTACCCAGGGCCCGCAGCTGGTTGACCTTCATCGGATCGGCCTTCGGCTGCTGTGGTTGGCCGAACTGTACCGGCTGAGCGGATTGCTGCGCCTGCGTCGGCGGGTTCCATGGGTCGACCGGAGCTGGCGCATATCCCTGATTCGGGGCCTGCATGGGCTGCTGTGGCGCGTACTGCTGCGGGGGCCGCTGGGGCTGCTGCATGCCGGACTGCTGGGGCTGGTTCATGGCGAGATCGGCCGGCGACTGGTGTTCGATCACGTACTCGAACAGTTTCGGCGCGTTCATGCCGGGCTTCGCCTCGCCGAAACCGGTGAACGTGGCCGTGAAACGGTCGCCAGGCCGCACTTCTGCGGCCTTCCTCAGCCCGGCGTTGTGCAACGCCTGAAGCCATGCGCGCCGCTGGAGGCCGAAGCCCTTGATGTGCACGGTGCGCCGGCCGTCATCGTCCTCCACCATCGGATCGGTGACGCCGGTGTTGATGGTGACGAGCACCTGCATCTGCGGCTGTCCGTCATCGAAGAACTTCGGCTGGCGGGACTTGAAATCGCGGATCTGGTTGGCGGTCACGTTCTCGATGATTCCGCTGATCGATGTGCCGGGCTGTTCGAACTTCGCGCCCTTGCTGCTCTGCGATTCGATGCTGGCAAGCATCTGCTCCGGGGTCATGGACACGGCCGGGCGTGCCGGCGGCTGACCATACCCCTGCTGATACCCCTGTTGGGGGTAACCCTGCTGAGGGTAGCTGCCGTACTGTTGTGGATTTCCGAACATGATTGTTTTCCTTTCGTTATTCGGTGAACTGGTATTCGGATTCGATTAGGGGGATGAGTTGAAGCCACTTGTCGGGCACGTCCGGCCATGGCTTAGCGTCGAACTCGGGGAGCGCGCTCATGTCGGGCCAGACCCGGCCCTTGCAGGAGAAGCACTTGTCGGGTCCGGCCGCCGGCAACTGTTTGATCCAGCTGTCGCGCACGTCGGGGCCTTCCGCCTGCTCCACGCAGTCCATGAGGTTGACGAGCAGTTGGGCGCGGCTCAACGCCCACTTGCCGGGCTCCGGGTCGAACCTCGTCTCCCAGGGCAATGCGTCGCCGAGACTGGTCTTGTTGCGGGGCAGGAAGTAGATGCAGTTGCGTTCCACCCGTTCGCCCTCGTTCTGCAGGCCCATGCCGTAGAGCGAGGCCTGCACCCGGTACTGCTGCGAGGGGCCGTGGGCTTTGACCTTGGTGACGGTCGTGTTGCCGACTATCTTCCAGTCGATGGTGCTGCGGGTCTTGCGGTCCCACAGGTCGATGCTGCCGGTCACGTCGTAGCCGCCATGCAAACCCTGCAACCGGCCTACGGTGACCCGGTATTCGCTGCGCCACCGTTCCACGAGTTCGGTCACGTTGTCCTCGCCCGTATAGGGGAATTGGAACGCCGGCTCCCCGTTCAGTTCGCGGAACATGGTTTCGAAATGCGCGTGCACGCATGTGCCGATGAACGGCAGCCAGCCCGGGGAGCGTCGCTCCGGCCAGCCCGCCAGTTTGGCGGCGAGGCAGTGCACGCAGTCCGTGCCCAGTTCGCTGGGGCCTATCTCACGCTGCAGTTCGCGTGGCGCGTTCTGGATGTCGTTCTCGATGAGCTGGCGAATCTCCGGCCACAACCGGGGTTCCTCCACCGTATCCACCTTGGTTTTCGGAGTTGCGGGCGGCTTGTCCATAAGGGGCGCCGTTTCGTCCATGGGCGGTATGTCCACGGGTATCGCATCACCCTGCTGTTGGGCTTGTGCGACGGCGAGAATGGCCTCATTCATGCTCACGGGTTTTCACCTCCTTCAAAAAATCGTTGATCTGTTTCCTGATGTCCGCGAGTGCGGTCTGGCTGAGCCGGGTGATGGCCACCGCCTCGTCCGAGTTGTCGAAGCGCAGCGTGTAGGTGCGGTTGCCGTCCTTCGAGATGGTTACCGGTACGCTGCCGAAGGTCATCGAATGCACGGGAAAATCGGCCTTGCCCTGCGCCTCCAATTCGCGCGTCGCCTTGTGGATGCGTCTGGCGACGGTGAGGCCCAACTCGTCGAGCCGCTCGGAACGTATGACGTACAGGTCGTTGGTCAGCTCGTTGCCGTTCTCATCGTGCAGGTCGTAGTCGGCGATGGCGCTTTCCACGATCTGGGCGATGCCCAGGCTGGACAGTTCCGCGCTCATGAGACCACCACCGTCGGCTTGCCGCTCACCGCGTAATCAGCCACCGCGTCCGCCGACAGCAGCCTCTCCAACTGGCTGAGCGGGCGCGGCCGCAACTGGTAGGCCCCCGGATACTTGGTGGCCGGATAGGCTTTCTCGAACGTGCCGGCGTTGATGCGGCGCGCGCCCGGCTTCACCTGCACTTTCAGGTTGCCGGCCTGGTAGGTGCCGGCCGGATGCGAGTCGAGGATACGGGCCTTCAATTCGTCGACCTCCTCCTGACGGGACGCGATCTCGGCCTGCAGTTCCACGATCCGCGCCGCCTGCGCGGCGAACAATCCTTGGCGCAGCTCCTCGTCCGGGTTCGCGGCCTCCGTGGTTTCGATGGTTGACGTGTCATTCGCAGTCATTTTGACGTGCCTTTCACGATGATCTGGGCGTGGGTGGGATACCATGCCGTCTGATGTTTGGTTTGGTTCGTGTGCCGGTTGCAGCAGGTGACCGCCTCGTCCAGTCCGGTGGGCTTGCCGAGTGGCCCGCATGTCCTGCAACGCGGCATCCAAAGACGCCGGTCAGGCATCCTGCGAGTCCTTGCAGGTAAGGCGCAGTCCGGCGATGACATCCGCCGAAGCATCCGGGTTGCGCAGCAGCTTCGACACGGCGGCACCTTCCTTGACGGTCAGCTGGGCGATGGCGATGGCCGACGTGACGGCCGTATGCTGCTCGTGGGTGAGCATGATCTTGTCGGACAGCAACAATTTGGTCGCCTTGTCGATGAACGTGCTGGCCGCGTTCGTGATGCCGTTCGCCGTCGGCACCAAAGCCGCCAGTTCGAAACTCAGACCCTCGTCCGACACCAGCGCCTGCTGCACCATACGCGGCTCGTTGATCGGCTTGCTCATGATTAGTCTCCTTGCTTGTTCGGCTCCCATTCCGGGAGCGGCTTGATACGGATATAGAGATGCGGCTCGTACTCATGCCCGCAACAGGTGTATGGGTCGCCGGACTTGCGTTTCCTGTATTTGCCTTTGGCTCCGTACACCCACAGGTCGGGCATGCGCTTGCTGGCATGCGATTCGACGACCTGCGCGTCGTCCACGTAGGCGACGCCGTTCAGGGAATCCAGAACCAGCTTCAGCAGGTTGTCGAGATCCGGACGGCCGCGATGGCTCATCCAGAATTCGGCCTCCAACCTGACCGGGCACTGGTATGGTTTCGCCTGCGGGTATTTGAGCCGGAATTCGGCGAACAGTCGCTCTTCCGCCCTGACGGTGCGTTTCGGCGTCATCGCGTGCCCGTTGTAGACGCGGGGCCGGCCCTTGGGCACCGGGTCGCCCGGCAGGCAGATCGTGAACTCACTTGGCTGTTCCATCGTCACCCCACTTCAACAGGATTCCCACGGACAGGAGCGGCAGGATGACCGCCAATGCGAGCGAGCCGGTTATCATCCACTGCGGCGTACCCACCGGGCTGGGGATGCGGCTGTGCGTGCCGGCGAAACCGACCAGCCAACCCTCGCAGAACGTGAGAGCCAGCAGTACGGCCGATTTCTGCCCGTCCGTGAACTGTGGCTTGGGACGACGCATGCGTTTCCTTCTGCGCAATGCCTCGATGCTCATTTCACGGCCCTCGATTTCGACTTCTCCATGGTCACGATGCCGGCCAGATCCACCACGTCGGATTCGACCTGCAACACCTTGCGCATGATCTTCAGGTCGCCCTGCATGTAGGCGTCATAGCCGATCTGATGCGCCACGTCGAACAGGTCGCCCAGCATGTCCGCATACCGCTGCCACTTGTCCGCCTCGGACTGGGGTTCGGGCTTGCGGGTCTCCCCGTCCAAATCCTTCTCCAATTCGACCTCCGTATCGTTCAGGAGCTGCTCCATGAGCTCCTTCAGCGACATGTCCTCCGGAACCTCGACGCCGATGGCGTGGATGCCGCTAACCTTGTTGTTTGACATCACTGATTTCCTTTCTGAATTTGGTTGGTGATGTTGGTGCCGGCGCAGAACCTTGGACAGTGCAACGCCGACACCCTTTTCTTTTCTCCCGGTTTCGAGACCGGGAAATTCTTATTTGTCCGCCCCGTACAGGTATTCGGCCCGTGTGCGCTGGTTGGCGCTGTCGTAGCGTGCGACCTCCTCGGGCCGCCAGCCGCGCACACGCCCGGAAGGCCCCAATACGGGCGTCGGAGCCTCGCCCTTCCACACGCGCTGGTACATCGTGCGCCGGCTGACCCCGTAATGCTCGGCCAACGCCTCATAGGTGAGCAGTCCCTGCATCATCACGCACCCGCCTCCAAGTCAAGGGGAAGGGGGTAGCGATTCGCGACACCCTTGCAATGCTTTGCGATTGCGTCACGGGTGTTGCTGTATCCGAGTGCGGTGGCGACGTGCTTCGCGCAGAACAGCACCGTCCCGCTCTCGGCGGTCACCGTGGTGACCGGGTTGCCCCTGAACTCGAAGGGCTGTACATTGGATTCAGTCATTTGAACCTGCTTTCAATTGATTCGCCGCCGCTCCAATCGGCGGCATTTTTTGTGGCTAGAATCTGAGCCATGTGGAAATGGCTGGCGGACAACTGGATGGGATTGACGGCGTTGCTGCTGTCCTTCGACGCGGAACGACGCCTGTACCTCTCGACCGATTGGGGAGTGGAGAAGACGGATGGGGACGGGTGGATACTGCGCAACAACGGGTGGCTCACCGAACGAGACATTCGGGTGACGCCGACGGGCGGCGCTATCGTCGAATACCGTGGAGCCTCCAAGTTCAAGCGCCATGAGTCCGGCACCGTCATCGTCGCGATGGTCGAGACCTCGAAATCGAGAGACATCCGCGTATCCTCGCGAAGAATCCTGTTCCGGCATTCCCGGATCCTGTCCCTATAGACCCCGGCCCGACATCCACGGGCTCGAGCCCACGGAGACAGAAATCGATGTCTTCTTTGTCGCAGACGACGAGTCCCGTGTATTCGACCCAGCATTTGCCGTCATCGAACACGCGAACCGTCATCGGGTGACCGTCCAACCATCTGACACGATCCATGTCGATGCCGAGAATACGAATCAGCGCACGGGCCCTCTCACGTTCCGGGCCACCAAGCCGGTAAACCACGACCATCACGCCACCGCCTTCGCGTTGTGCATTTTGGCCGCAAATCGTGCCGAGTTGATGATGTCGCCGGCGGTGATGCCGAGGGCTGTGGCGATGGCATCGAGGTCATCGGTGGAAAAGGCCTTAAGGAACAAGAATCGGTCGTAGAAGAATTTGCGGTCGCGCCCAGTTCGGCGGGCTAGTTCTGGGGTGGACACGCCCAAGCGCGCCGCCTCGGCCTTTACTGCCCTAATCAGTTCTATCGATGTTGCGGAAAGCTGTGTGTTCGTCTGCATGTTTTATAAAGTACCGTATCCGGTACGTACTGTCAACCCAAAACGGTACGAATTTTGCAAACGTACCGGAAAACGGTACAATCTTTCACGTGAGCAAATATGAATCACTCTTCACGCAAAGAGTCATAGAGGTTATCGAAAATCGACGTCGTGACCGCAACATGACGATAGACGACCTTTGTGCGGCTACCGGTATCGGACGTAACAGTTACTACAACAAGATTCGTGGTGATCGCTGTTTTAACACCGAAGAGATTGACGCCATCGCGAGAGTGCTTGACTGCGATCCATTCCTCATCCTTGAAGAGGCGTCTGCAAAAGCTCAGATTGAATCCGATGCTCAGCTTGCAAAGAAAGCGTTTGCTCGTATGCAAACACTGGTGGCCAAGCCGGGCGACACCAAGGCCGAACAGGAAGCATACGAGGAGCTGCCGTGACGACAGACCTAGAACAGGAAGCCAGATGGTACGCGGAAAGAGTCATCATCACCCCGATGCAAACTGGATACCAAGGACTCTACGACGCGAACACCGAGACCATCTACATAGCGGACGACCTCACCCCAACCCAATACCGGTGCGTACTGGCCCACGAAATCAGCCACGCAAAACACCGCGACAGGGGAGGCCACGCCGACCGCTACACGGAACAACGAGCGGATATAGAAGCCGCCCGAATGCTTATAAGCCAAGTGGAATACCAGACCGCCGAAAACATCTACGACGGAGACGAAACCCTCATGGCAAAAGAGATGAACGTAATGCCTTGGATAATCCGGGCATACAAGCAATGGCTGCACGACAACGTGGCCGCGTAAGGAGACGCAATGGGCTGGATACTGTTCTTTTCCATAGGAATTCCACTGCTTTGCCTACCGGCGTGCGTACTTATCGAAATGACAAAACCCAAAGAGGAAAGATGGGGGCAGTCTCAGCCAAATCAAGCAGTGAAGGGCTCCGTTTCGGGATCGATGAAGAATCTGCCGAGCCGACCTTCTGCATTCGTCGGGTTGGAAACCACTCAACATCCTGCCGACCCTCGAACCTTGAAACCAGTCCAAGGATTGACTGAATACGTACCTATATACAGTCAGGCATTCCTACCCGCCGAACACCAACTTGACCTTGTGACCATGGACAGTGGGGGAAACACGAACCTGCAGCTCAGCTTATACAATGGCCAACTGGTCCTTGAAGCGCCGAATGGTTTACTGCCGAATAGGTCCAGTGGACAGGTTTATAGGCTTGGCATCTATACCGGCTCTATGCGAGGGTATACGCACTACGAGAAGGCTGTATTAAATGCGGATACGCGCCCCTTGGCGAAGGCCGAACTGGTTAGGGAACCCGGCAATGAGTATGACAAGAATGCAGTAGCCATTCACGCGCCGGGTGCCGGCTGTGTGGGTTACGTCAACAAGCAGAACGCCGCCCGGCTATCAAAGCGCCTTGATGCAGGAGAAAAATACATGGCGATATTCACAAGCGGCTGCAATCGCGGCGGCGATTCTGTGCCCGTCTCGGTGTTAATTGCACCAACGACAACCATGATGTCGATATTCCGTAACAGCGGAATACCTTTACCAAGTAACGAGATAACACAATAAAAAATTGCCCTATCGGTCTTGCACACCGATAGGGCGGTTGAAGATCCAGCTAGTTCAAGAAAGGAGGAACTTCGCCTACCTATCCTAATCGATAGGCAAGGCGAAGCATACCCGAAAATGGCAAACGTCGTTAAATACAGGACCGCCAAGGGCGAAACCCGCTACCGTGTGAGGTACCGGAAGCCGGACGGCACGCAGACCGACAAGCGCGGATTCAGGCGCAAGATAGACGCGGAGAACTGGGCCGCCGAACACGTCACCATCGCCAAGGCCACCAACAGCTACATAGACCCGCAGGGCGGAAGAGTCAAGGTCGAAGCCCTATGGCCGGCGTGGATAGCGGCCAAGCGGACGCGCTGCAAGAAAAGCTATACGAACACGCTCGAACAGGAATGGCGGGTAAGGGTCGAACCGAAATGGGGGAGCCGCGAGCTCTCGTCAATATCCAACTCCGAAGTGCAGGAATGGGTCGCCGCGATGAGCACGGCGGGACTGAGCGCCAGCGTCATACTGCGAGCCGAAGCCCTCCTGTCCGGCCTGTGCAGACAGGCCGTGAAAGACCGGCTCATCGGAGCCGACCCATGCGACGATTTGGAGCTGCCGAAAAAGAAACGCAAGGAGCACCGGTATCTGAGCATGACGGAGCTCATACGGCTGGCGGAGACCTCCGGCTGGCGCAGGCCCATCGTGCTGGTCCTCGGTCTGACCGGCATGAGATGGGGCGAACTCGTGGGACTGCGCGTCAAGGACGTGAATCTGGAACGCCGCCGCCTGTGGATACGACGCAATGTCGTGGAGGTCGATGGGGAGCTTGTCGTCAACACCCCGAAGTCCGACAAATGGCGTCAGGTCGTCTATCCGGCCATATTGGACGATGACATGCGCAGCCTGGTCGATGGCAGGAAGCCGGACGATATTCTCTTCGAACAGCCGGGCAGCGGTTTCCTGCGCCGCACGCACGGGCCGAAGAGCAGCAGCTCATGGTTCTACTGGGCGAAAAAACATGCCGATATCGATAATGAGCTTACGGTGCATGACCTGAGGCACACCGCCGCCTCGCTGATGGTCAGGGCGGGCGCGAACGTCAAGGCCGTCCAGAGACAGCTGGGGCACGCGAGCGCCGCCATGACGTTGGACGTGTACGCCGACCTGTTTGACGATGATCTGGACGCGGTGGGCGAGGCCGTGAACGCGATGCTGCTGGAGAATGTGGGCAAAATGTGGGCAAAAGAAACATCCGAGGCTGCGTAATTCAAGCGGGAGTAGGACTCTCGGGTTTGATGCAATAGGGTTCAAGCCCCTGCGGCCCCACTCTTTTGCGTCGCCTCCTGCGGCGGCACAGCGCGTCTTCACGTCCAGATAGGCGCGTACAATCCCTTAGGTTCCGGTTCACGTCCTGCCATAGGGGCATGACGACCCGGGTCCCCCGAATCCATAGGAGACGTAAAATGCAGCAGGGTATCCATCCTGATTACCACCCCGTTGAGGTGACGTGCTCGTGCGGCAACACCTTCGTGACCCGCACCGCTGGCAAGGAAGATCACATGTTCGTTGACGTGTGCTCTCAGTGCCACCCGTTCTACACCGGCAAGCAGAAGATTCTTGACACCGGTGGCCGCGTTGCTCGCTTCGAGAAGCGCTACGGCAAGAAGAGCAAGTAGCATACTTCACGCCAGTCCGATTCGATTTGGCATGCTCCGGCATACCCGATCGAGGACTGGCGTTTTTTGTATTCCTTGACAAGTTTTGTTGCGGCATTGACCTGCGCAATCGAATAATCGAACAGAACAGCACCATACAGAAGAAAGTGTGTTATGGCAGACGAACAGTTCCCGGCGGCGGCAACCGCGCTTGAGGAGTACCAGTCCATCGAAGAACAGATGGCAAGCCCCGAAGTCGTGTCCGACCCGGACAAGCTGCGCAAGCTGGGCCGTCGTCACGC
>ERZ506759.270-NODE-270-length-19576-cov-4.67999_pt1 | contig 19576 bp, 16 predicted proteins | sample MGYA00513042_ERZ506759 | MGnify/ENA metagenome assembly ERZ506759
ATGATTTTGCAGTCAGCGAGGATCTTCCAGCTCATGGCGAATGTGTGCTGACCCGTTTTATCGACGATCCATATAATAAGGAGACCCTGGCAGCTCAGGAAGACGCTGCCGGATTGTAGAACAGTGCCATGTGTGGGGTTCATGCAACCCTACACATGGTTGTATTGTGGCATACACACATCTCAAGGAGAATTATGAGCTCAAGCATTCCACGCACAATTCCACTGCGTAACGATTTAGCAGGGGAGGAGCCTTATGGTGCTCCACAATTAGATGTTCCTGTATGTTTGAATGTGAATGAAAATCCATACGAACCAAGCCCACAAGTTATTGAGTCTATTGTTGAACGTATTCGTCAGATTGCGCCTACACTCAATCGCTATCCAGACCGTGAACACATTGCTTTGCGTGAAGCTCTGTGCACGTATCTGAAGCGTGAAACTGGCGTGAGCTTAGAAACCGAGCAACTATGGGCAGCAAACGGTTCGAATGAAATCATGTTGCAGATTTTCCAAGCTTTCGGCGGTCCTGGACGCACTGCTCTAGGCTTTGCTCCAACCTACTCCATGTATCCTGAATATGCACGCGATACCTTCACCACGTGGACAACGGTAAACCGAGCTGATGATTTTACTGTAGACGTAGAAGCTGGTATTGCTGCCATTAAAGATATTCACCCAGCGATTGTTCTGATTACCAGCCCAAATAATCCAACAGGAACACCTATAGATGTCGATGATATCGCCCGCATTGCTGAAGCGTGCCAAAACGTGGAAGTAGTTGGTGCTGCAGAGGGCGCACATCCTATCGTTATTGTGGACGAAGCATACGCAGAGTTTCGGCGCGAAGGCGTTCCTAGCGCGCATACGCTTATCGAGCGTTACGATAATATCGCTGTCAGCCGCACGCTATCCAAAGCTTTTGCATATGCGGGCGCTCGCGTAGGTTATATCGCAGGCTCTCAAGGCGCTATCGATGCGTTACGTATTGTTCGCATGCCATATCATTTAAGCGCGCTAACTCAAGCAGCTGCTCTAGCCGCGCTCGATCATACTGATGAACAGCTCAGCCAGGTACAGCACTTACGACAGACGCGCGATGAAACTGCCCAATGGCTATCTGAGCAGGTCTATCATGGCAAAAAACTACAGGTAGCCGCCAGCGATTCAAACTTTATTATGTTCGGTCGTTTCAATAACCGTCATCTTGTTTTCGAAAAACTGCTCGAACGCGGAGTACTTATCCGAGAAGTCGGTCCAGACGGATTTATGCGTGTATGCATGGGAACAGACGAAGAAATGGAAACGTTTAGAACAGCTTTTCTGCCGGTTCTTGACGAGTTAAATGCTTCAGGCTTATAAAGAGCATAGCACTCGCACGAGGAAAGAGGACGGATATGGCACGTACCGCAACAATTACACGTACAACAAGCGAATCATCAATTGAGTTGAGCCTTAACCTAGATGGCATAGGAAAAACTCAGATTGATACCTCTGTACCTTTTTATGATCATATGATGACTGCTTTGGGTAAGCATTCGTTGATAGATTTAACGATTAAGGCTACAGGTGATACACATATTGACGCGCATCATACAGTAGAAGATATTGCTATCGTTTTCGGTGAAGCTCTTAAGCAGGCTTTGGGAGATAAGCGCGGGATTACACGCTTTGCTGATTGTCTTGTGCCTTTGGATGAAGCATTGGCACAGTGTGTTGTTGATATTTCTGGACGTCCTTATGCACAGTGCTCAGGTGAACCAGAAGGTTTTGAATACGCTATGATTGGTGGACACTTTACTGGCTCCTTGGTTCGCCACGCACTGGAATCAATTGCTTACCATGCAGGTATCTGCTTGCATATGCGCGTGCTATCCGGTCGCGATCCTCACCATATTGCAGAAGCTGAGTTCAAAGCTCTTGCGCGAGCTTTGCGTGCTGCTGTCAGTATCGATCCGCGCGTCGATGGTATTCCAAGCACTAAGGGAGCTCTCTAAATGACTAATAAGAAAAAAGACTCCTCTGATGATTTGAGCGATGCTCAGGTTAATGCTGCTTTTGCAGACATAGAGAAGCAGTTCTCTGATGATTTTGGCGCTCAACTCGATGATAATCTGATTGACCCACATTTTAATGACGAGCTAGAAGGAATTCTCGGTAATAAAGCGAAGGTAGCTCTTTTACTAACGAATGTAGCAAAAGCTGGTATTTTGGCGGCATTTTGTAAGGGCTGTGGAATTGACGCACATTGTGTGGAATACAATCAAGGTAGCTTTGCCATACTGCGCGATCTTGAAGACGATGGTCCAGAGCAGACAGCATCCATTATTTCACGAGCAATGGAAGGTGTTGGCGCTATTCTGTGTGTGAATCGTGCTGATAGGTTAAAGATTACAATCTGGTTCGCCGGTGAGTGCCATCCGGAAGAACAGATTGCACCTCTCTTCCTCGAAGCTTTCGACCCCACTATTGAAGATTTGCTGATTGGAGCTCAAAAAATCGAAGATCTTGATGTAGCAGGGTATGTGCAGGCAGATTCGCGTGACTTCCGTACTAATAAAGAAGCAAAAGAATTCCTTATGCCTTATATGGAATTCTTAGAAGACCACAACGATGAAGACGAAGAGTAGGAGAGCGTGTGCCTTCAGTAGTTGTTTTTGATTATGGTTTTGGAAATGTGCGCTCCATGGTGCGCGCTATCGACAATATTGGCGTAGACGTAGAACTTACAAGCAATCGCCAAGCAGCCTTAGACGCTGATGGTCTTGTTGTTCCTGGTGTAGGCGCATACGCCGCCTGCATGAAGGGATTACGTGCTGCTGGCGGTGACGATATTGTCTATGAACGTATTGCTCACTCTCAGCCAGTATTAGGTGTATGCGTGGGCGAACAGGTTATGTTTAACGAAGGAAACGAACGCTCAGAATATTGCGAGGGTCTAGGTTTAATCGCAGGATCAGTCAACCTCTTGGATGCTCAGGTCGTTCCACATATGGGATGGAATACTGTTCAGGCACCAGATTCCAGCAGCCTCTTTAACAATATTGCCTCTGAGCGTTTCTATTTTGTACACTCCTACGCTGCTCACGCTCATGCTGATGGCTCCCCAATCGGCGTGGCTACACATGAGGATGCCTTTACACAGCCAGTGCAGGCGTGCATAACTACTGCATCATACGGTAACGATACTTTTATTGCGGCTGTAGAAAAAGGCTCGTTGGCGGCCACACAATTCCATCCAGAAAAATCAGGTGAAGCCGGAGCACAACTTCTGAAAAACTGGGTATCTACTTTTAACGAAAAACGATAAACGAGGGGGATTTCTATGCTCACTCTTCTTCCTGCTGTGGACGTGCGTAATGGCAAAGCCGTGCGCCTGCGTCAAGGTGAGTCAGGTTCGGAAACTGATTACGGCAGCCCTTTTGATGCTGCTGTGCAATGGGTAGATCAGGGCGCGCAATGGATTCACATGGTGGATTTAGATGCTGCTTTCGGAACAGGCAATAATCGCGCACAAGTCCATGATATTGTGGAACAGCTTGGATTGCGCGTTCATATTGAACTCTCCGGAGGTATTCGCGATGATGCGTCTCTTGAAGCCGCTTTTGAGGCTGGAGCTGCTCGTGTGAATATTGGTACTGCTGCATTGGAAAACCCTGAATGGACAGCGCAGGTTATTTCTCGTTACGGGGAGAAAGTTGCGGTGGGCTTGGATGTGCGTGGCACTACTTTAGCTGGTCGTGGGTGGACAAGCCAGGGTGGTGATTTATTCGAGATGATTGATGTGCTTAATCAGGCTGGCTGCTCACGCTATGTAGTAACTGATGTGAACCGCGATGGCATGATGTCTGGCCCGAATGTTGATTTGCTTGCTCAGGTTGCAAATCATACGGATGCGCGTGTAACGGCTTCCGGAGGTATTTCCACGCTTGACGACTTGAAGACACTGTCTACAATAGGTAAAGGTGTGGATGCTGCAATTTTAGGTAAGTCCTTGTATTCTGGCGCTTTTACCTTGCCAGAGGCTTTGGAATTGACACAGAACTTCTGAACACATAATAGAAACATTTGATTGAGATAATAGCGATATGAATAAGCAACAAGAATTCGCATTACGTGCTGTAGAAGAACGAGATATACGTTTTATTCGTTTGTGGTTTACCGATGTTTTGGGGCAGCTCAAGTCGGTGGCTATTGCTCCAGCAGAGTTAGAAGATGCTTTTGAAGAGGGAATTGGTTTCGACGGTTCTGCTATTGAAGGCTTAACACGCGTATCTGAAGACGATATGATTGTGCGTCCAGACCCAACCACTTTCCAAATTCTTCCATGGCGTGGCGGCCCACAAGGAACAGCACGTATGTTCTGCGATGTGCTCACACCAGAAGGTCAGCCTTCGCTCGGCGATCCACGCTACGTGCTCAAGCGCACGCTGGATCAGGCTAAGGAAATGGGCTTTACCTTCTACGTGCATCCAGAAATCGAATTCTACTTATTTGAGCATCAGGATGATTATTCCAAGCCTCCAGTACCTATTGATTCTGGCGGTTATTTCGATCATGTGCCACGCAGCTCGGGAATGGATTTCCGTCGTGCAGCAGTGAATATGCTTGAACAGATGGGTATTTCTGTTGAATATTCCCATCATGAGGCAGGTCCTGGTCAAAACGAGATTGATTTGCGCTATGCCGATGCTTTGGCTATTGCCGACAATATTATGACTTTCCGCACCGTGGTGAAGGAAATTTCCTTGGAGCGCGGTATTCATGCCAGCTTTATGCCGAAGCCATTGGTTGATCAGCCAGGTTCAGGTATGCATACACATTTGAGCTTGTTTGAAGGTGACGCTAACGCTTTCTATGAGGCAGGTCAAGAATTCAATATGAGCACAACAGCACGTCAGTTTGCTGCTGGTTTGATTTATCATGCTGCAGAAATTACTGCTGTTACTAATCAGTATGTTAATTCTTATAAGCGTTTGTGGGGCGGGGCAGAAGCTCCAAGCTTCATTTGCTGGGGACATAACAATCGTTCTGCTCTGTTGCGCATTCCACAGTATAAGCCAGGCAAAGGTAATTCCGCACGAATGGAGTTCCGCGGTTTGGATCCTGTTGCTAACCCATATTTGGCTTATTCTGTGCTTTTAGCTGCTGGTTTAGATGGCATTAAGCAGGGCATGGAGTTGGGAGAGCCAACCAGTGATGATGTTTGGGAGCTGACTGATTTAGAGCGTTTAGCTATGGGTATTCAGCCTCTGCCAGATTCCTTGGATACTGCTTTAAAGGTGATGGAAAAGTCCGACTTTGTAGCATCTGTGCTTGGCGAGCATGTTTTCGAATACTTCTTGCGCAATAAGCGCAAAGAGTGGGAGGAGTACCGTATGCAGGTTACTCCATATGAGTTGCAGAAGTATCTGCCTCGCCTGTAATTATTATTAGGGCTGTAACACGAACAGTGTTACAGCCCTTTGCTTTCGATTTCGAATATAACGCATGCAGTAGAGGTAACTCCTGCTGAAATCCGAAGTAGCTATTAATCCATAGCTTTGCGCAATCTCTTCAAACTGACAGGATACGCTGTTCCATATTCCTGCGCCCATAAGGATACAAGGAATTCTTCATACATCCAACGCACCTGTTCAGCAGTATGTTCAGCAGAATCATGAACAGGCCCTGCCGGGGTTTTATCAGCCCGAGCTCTGGCAGACTGAACAAGCTGATACGCTTCATCTGCCTGCCAAGCCCACTGCACATCGCGGTCTTTATTAACCTTCGCTTTCTCTATACGCAAGCAGTCAGCTTTCAAATAGCGAGCGATGCGCGGCAAAGAGTCAGCAGGAGTACGCGCAATAAAACCATCATTAACCAGAGCATGAGCATGAGCGCGCACAGACTGCAGAACAGATAAAAGCGGTAAATCTGCCGTACCAGATACTAACTGCTCAACAGCAGCAAAGGACTGCAAAATCTGCATAACATCGCGTGCAACTGCATAAACAGTATCCTCAAATACGTTGATAATACCGGAAATATCTTCAGCTAAAGCACGGTCTGAATCAATAGACTCAATATGTGGCAGTAAACGCTTAACCGCAGCCATCTGCATATCATTTATGCAAGCGTCTATAGACGAGTACGGCGCAGACGCCAAAATCAACGCTTCTGTGCCGAGCCAACGTGAGCGAATACGATCTGCAGGAAGTTTTACAGCATCGAGAGCGCTTGACCATAGCATATCTTGACGTAACTGAGTTGTTACGCCTGCGTTATGGAGCAAATCAACACGTTTGACTTCTTGACCGGCTTGGCTTGCCTGCTGAGCTTGACGAGAAATCGTGTGTCGCGCTGATTTTTGCGCTTGAGAGCTAAAACGTTGCTGCAGATCGCTCAAACTTTTTGACGTGGCAAGAACCTGAGCTTTCCTTTTGATTTTTCCGCGTGCAGAACGTACAGGATCTGACTCCACGGCAAAATTCAGGCGCACAAAACCAGGCAAACGTTCAATTTGATCTCGACTAAAATCTTCAGGATGCAGTTGCGCATTAGTCACAGAAATCGCAGCCTGAGTAAAAGCATGCGTAAAGTCAGGGATTTGCTCATCTAAAGCCTGCTCGCTACCTGGAAAAGCAGTAAAACGTTCATCTAATACAGCACGAATTTTCTGTGCGGTTTGGGGAGCAGGAACGAACTGCACGCGCAAAGCTTTAGGAAGCGACTTAATAGTGTGCACAATCAAATCGTCAAGAATTCCGGGAACAGTCCATGTAAAATCACTGTCTTGCACACGCAATAAAGCAGACAGAGGAATATGCACGGTTACGCCATCATCTTCAGCATGCGGATCATATTTATAGCTTAATTTAAAAGCAAAAGCAGTACCATCACTACCGCGCACATGCCAGCGGTCTGGATAATCCGCTAAATCCGTTGATTGAGTGTTTTGTAAACGCTCAACTTTATCAGGATTAAAAGTCAAGAGATGAGGATGTTCATGACGTTCCGTTTTCCACCAATGAGCTAACTGTGCGACGCTCGTAATAGTGGAAGGAAGAACATGATCATAAAAATCGTAGAGATCTTGATCAGAGACTACATCAGCAATTACGCGCGTACGATGCGTTTCTTCTTGAGCCTGTTCCAGCACATCCATATTCGACTGAATAAACTCGTCTCCAGCGAAGCGGCGCGTAATATCGCCTTCAATCAGACCCTGACGAATTAATAGGTCGCGAGCTTCAGCAGGGTTAATACAACCCCATTGCACAGTTTTATCGGTAATAATCGGTAAACCATACAAATGAATTGTAGACGATGCTACAGCACTGCCAGCCGAACCAGACCAGTGAGGAGCTCCATACGAGGTGCGTGTTAAATCTTTAGCAAGATCATACGCCCAAGCAGGATCAATCGCAGCACAGGAACGCGCCCATAAACGCGAAGTTTCAACAAGCTCAGCAGCCATAACCCATGCTGGGGTAGATGATGCTACAGAAGAAGCAGGGAAAAGAGCAAAATGCGTTCCACGCGCACCCTGATAATCGTTCTTCGCCATCTTTGCTGCTCGTTTCATAGCACGAGCCCGAGCAGCGCCCTTTAAGCCTGCAAACTGTGAAGCTTTCGGCTCCCTCACCACCTGCATACCCATGCTCGAAAGTAAGCCAGCAAGCATAGCGCGGTGAATAGAATCACCATCCCACGAGTAGGCTAGCGCACCGGAAGCCTGCTGAGCCTGAGGAAGAGCAAGAATCTGCTCACTTGGTTGCCTAAGTGGATGAACTGTACCAACAGTCCACTTCATCTCCTTGCATACGCTACTGAGCTGTTCATACAAGTCATGCCATTGCCTCATGCGCATAAAATGAACAAACTCAGAGCGGCACAGCTTACGCATGGACGAACTCGATAACTTGTGCTCAGGGTTATAGAAAAACATCCACAAATTCAAAGCAGTGAGGAAGTCGGAAGATGCATCTGCAAAACGCTTATGAATGCGGTCTGCTTCCTCTCTTTGCTCTTCAGGACGTTCACGCGGATCTTGCACGCTCAAAAAGGCCACAATAACCAGAATAGCGGCAAGTGTATCTGGGGTGGAACGGCTCGCCTCAATAATCATGCGTGCTAAACGCACATCTACAGGAATACGTGCCAACTGTTTACCAATACGCGTGAGAACCACAGAAGTGTTCGAACGCTGTGAAGTTTGCGAACGTGAACGCCGAGACGTGACGCGCTTAATGGCGCGCAACTCTAACAGTTCATTAAAACCGTCGCTTACCGCGCGCATATCGGGCGAATCAATAAAACCAAAATGAGTCACATCATCTGCTGTATGAGCTACGCCCACAGCCAGCATCTGCAAAACAACTGATCCCAAAGAGGTACGTACAATCTCAGGATCGGTAAAAGCAGGACGCGACTCGAAATCTTCAGACGAATACAAACGAATTGTTAGACCATCAGCAATACGACCGCAACGTCCAGAACGCTGATTAGCGCTCGCCTGAGAAATCGGTTCAATAGGCAAACGCTGCACTTTCGCAGTCTTCGAATAACGAGAAATACGAGCAAAACCAGGATCAACCACATAGCGAATTCCTGGAACAGTTAAGGAGGTTTCCGCCACGTTCGTCGCCAAAATAATACGTTGATGCGTATGCGCTTCAAAAATCTTATGCTGTTCTTTCGCGCTCAATCTAGCGAAAAGAGGCACAATCTCAATGAAATCTGAACGTTTAGCATCACTAGCTCGTGCGCCAAAAGCGCGACGAATAGCCTGCTCATACTCACGTATATCGCGCTCGCCAGCCGCGAATACCAAAATATCGCGTGGACCATTAGTATGAGTGGAATGAACAACCAGCTGAGCGCAGGCGCGTGCTACAGCAGTTGAAACCATCATATCGTCATCGGAAGAGTTAGCATCAGTGGTATTGTTCAAACCATTGAAAGCACTGAGGTTACGCACAACAGAGGGGGCAGAGCCCACAGGTTCATACACAATCTGAACAGGGTAAGTACGTCCGCTTACCTCAATAATCGGAACGTTTTTGCCTAAAACCGCAGCAAAATGTTCCTGAAATTTCTGCGAATCGATGGTTGCTGAGGTAATAATAAGCTTCAAATCAGGGCGTTTTGGAAGCAAAGCGGTAATATAACCAAGCAAAAAATCAATATTTAAGCTACGCTCATGTGCCTCATCAATCATAATGGTGTCGTAGGCACTTAAAAGCGGATCATGCTGAATATGAGCGAGCAAAATACCGTCAGTGGCAATAACCAAGCGGGTTTGAGCTGAACTTTCATCGGTAAAACGCACGCGGTAGCCCACCTGATCGCCCAGCTTAGTGTGCAGTTCCTCGCTAATGCGTTCGGCTACAGAACGCGCAGCAATACGGCGAGGTTGGGTAACGATAACTTTTTTACCATGCGAACCGCGACCCATATCCAACAGCATTTTCGGAATTTGTGTTGTTTTACCCGAACCAGTTTGTCCTGAAACAATAACAACCTGTGAGTTGCGCACTGCCTGCGTAATCTCGGACAAGCTGTGAGATACTGGCAGAGCATCGGGATAGCTAAAGTGCAGTGAATCCTTGGCTACTGATGGTGTGCTTATATTATCGTTCATAGTGGTATTCATAGTGTGTGCTTAGTGCGAGCGGTTATCTTGTTACTTAACTTGCCGCTTAGCGCGGGCGTTTGGTGCGGTGGAGTATCGCGAGCGTTTTGTATGAGCACTTATCCTGCCGTTTAGTGTGGGCATTTAGTGCGGGTATTTAGTGTAGGTGCTCCACCTCAATAATGCGGTAGCCCTTGGCAGAAGCGAATTTCGAAACTGCAAATGCAGGGCGTTCTTCTGTTGCAGTTGATGTTCCTGTCGATTCGGTTGCGTTAAGATTCTCGTCGAGCCACGACATCAGCGAATCAGCGCCCAAATGTTTTTGCACCACCATAAAAGCATGACCGCCCACAGTCAGGCGTGGCAGATAAGTGAGTAGGAGAGTGTGTAAATCATTCTTTCCAATGCGAATTGGCGGGTTAGACCACATAAGATCGAAAGTAACGTTGCTCCACTCTTGGGCATAAGATGCAGCGAAACTTTCTGCTGTACCTGCTCGCACGTTGGCATACCCGGCGCGTTTTGCGTTGAGATCCGTAAGCTCTACGGCACGCTCATTGACGTCAAGAGCCCATACCACAGCGTTTTGTGGAGCTTCGGCTGCGGCTGCGATGCTGATGGGACCCCAACCGCATCCAATATCAAGGATGTGTGGCGTGTGCTGTGCATCTGTATCGCCTAGATAATCCGGTGAAGGAATACGGTCAAGCAGCACCTTCGTTCCCAAATCAAGACGATGTGTGGAGAAAACACTGCGAGATACGGTTACCTCGTAGTCAGCTCCGCGTAGAGAAACAGTTATGTTTTTGCGCTCATCTTCGGTTGATGGTTGTGCGCTAAAGTACTGTTCGTTTGGCTTGTTCAGACTGTTTTTCTTGCTCACTGAATGTCCTGTCTATTCTGCTGCTTGCTGCTGTTTTCTACTGCTATGCGCTGCTTTTGCTTTTTACGCATTTTACGGACTGCTTTCCGCGCTAATCTCTGTGTTGCGTTTGTGTTGCGTTTGTGGCGCCCCTTTAGCGCACGGATGCATATGACAACCGCAGTATTTCTCTGTGAAAATTGTACAAAATCCGGGCGAAATATCGTTATGAGAAGAGCTGTGAGAGAACATAATAGGGTTTAGGCGATGATAAGCGGAGCACGTATTTCGCGTTTGGATTGAGTTGTTGTGCTCAGGGGCAACTTAACGATTAATGCACCTGCTATGCCACGTATGAAGCCATTTTTGTGCATCAAAACTGGCATATCGGATGTATTAATCGCTTAAGTAGAATGTGGCTCCTGCATTTGGCTCTGTATTGACCACCTGCATTCGTCACCTGTATCCCGACACGTGTCCCCACCTATCAAAAAACGTGCTATGCTATACACTTATCCGATTGATTAAACGCTTAACCAAAGATGGGGAACGTTGCGAGTAGGTTTATCGATGGAGAGCCTGCACAACGACACATACGAGATGCGCGTGAAGCTCGTTCGGCATGTATGCGGTGATGAACGGTGATGAACAATTATCGTGACGCATAAAGAACGACATGAAGGGAATATAAAGTCCCGCCATGAAATCTCGCAGTGCCAGCAAACTCGCCGTTGATCGGATACTCGGCAGAACCGAAAGGCGATATTATGTCTCAGAAGATGATTTTGGATCTCGATACCGGTGTGGACGATGCTATGGCGATTGCCTACGCATTGGCAAGTCCAGAAGTGGAACTTATCGGTATTACCGGAACCTATGGCAATGTACTTATGGATCAAGGAACCCGTAATGCTTTAGCTATCACCGATATTTTAGGGCATCCAGAAGTTCCTGTATTCCGCGGTATTGATCACTCGCGCTCCACAGAATCTTTCGAAGTCCTCGACATCTCGGCATTTATTCACGGAAAGAATGGCATTGGAGATGTTGACATTCCAGATTCTTCACGTCACGTTGAGCAGCAAGATGCTGTAGATTTCATTATTGAATCTGTGCACAAGTATGGCAAAGATTTAGTCTACGTACCAACAGGGCCTGATACGAATATTGCTGCGGCAATAGAAAAAGACCCGAGTATTATCGATGAAATTGGCAATATCGTGATTATGGGTGGAGCTCTTACTGTTCCAGGCAATGTGAATGCATGGACTGAGGCAAATATTTCGCAAGATCCTGAAGCTGCCAATATTTTATTCCGCTCTGGTGCTCCAGTAACGATGATTGGCTTGGATGTGACACTTCAGACCTTGCTGCGTTATGAAGATACGCAAAAGTGGCGCGATATCGGCACAGATTCCGGTAAATTCTACGCGGATATGGTTGATTATTACATTAAAGCTTATGAAACTACATCTCCACATTTGGGTGGCTGTGGTTTGCATGATCCTTTGGCTGTGGCTGTTGCTATTGATCCGAGCTTGGTTACTTTGATCGACATCAATATGAAGGTAGATGTTGAGGGTGCTACACGCGGTCGCACTATTGGTGATGAAACGCGTTTGAACGATCCAGTTAAAACCATGAAGGTTGCTGTGGGTGTGGATGTTGAGCGTTTCGTTCATGAACTGATGACGCGAATTGGCACTCTGGTTGCAGAACATTAAGGAGTAGGAGAGAAGATTATGGCACTTTCGAATGCATTTGTGGAGAAGAAATCTTCCGCTATGACGAGCGAGCAGGCTGTTACTGCTTTGATTCCTCTGTTGATTACTTTTATTTTGGGAACTTTGTGCTTGCAGGGATTTAACCTCGTTTTCGAACAGGTTGGACAGGCTGTGGGTGCTGGAAGTCAAGCATCTATGATTACAGCAATTCCAGGTATTGTTCTGGGGATTGTGTGCTTCGTCTATGGTTCTTTGGGTGACTTTGTTTCTTTGAGAAAGCTCGTAACTATTGGTATTGTTACGCTTTTTATTGGTTCGGTTTTCGGCTTTGTTGCTGGATACTTCTTCCATCCTAATGTGTGGATTGTTATTTTTGCTCGCGTCTTGCAAACCGCAGGTGAACAGGTTGCTGGTTCTGCATTCCTTGTTGTCGCAACCAAATATCTCAAGCCATCGTTAAAGGTTGTTTTCTTTGGTCTGTTTACTGCTGGTTATCAGTTCTCTGCAGCTATCGGCGTTTTTGCAGCCGGTTTCTTTAGCTCCATTCACTGGTCCTATCTCTTCCTGATTCCAACTGTTACCATCTTGCTCCTGCCAATTTTGCTGAAGAATCTTCCTGACGCATCCGGCACGGGAGAGAAAGTTGATGCGTGGGGCTTTGTTATTTTCGGATTAGGTGCAGCCTTCTTAGCTCTCTTCTTCTCTGATATGAAGTGGTGGTATATGGTCGCTGCTATTGCTGCTTTCCTTATTTTTGCTGTGTATATTAATAAGGCTAGCCATCCTTTTGCTACACCAGAGTTCTTTAAGAATACAAATTGGTTGATTGCTACAGGCTATATTTTGCTGTTCTACTTCCCAAATTACTTCTACTCACCAATGTTCAACAATGTGGCAGCAGGAGTATATAAGATGGATACCAGCACAGCCTCTCATTACATTGTGTGGGCATTTATTGTTGCTGCAATTGTGGGCACAAGTTCCGGCTGGATTGTTGGAAAAATTGGACGTCACGCCACGATGATTACTGCATGCATTTTGATGGCTTCAGGCTTTATTATCGGCGCTTTTGTTTTGGCGATGGGACCTTTGGCTCTGACTGCTTCTGCCTGCTTGTACTACGGAGGCGCAGGTATGCTGTATTCTCCAGTCGTTTCCCTCGTTTTGGGAACTCTTACGCAAGATGAGTCCGGTCGTGGTGTGGGTATGAACGATCTGTTTATGAACACCACAGCGTCGATTGGTATTGCGATTTTGGGTACTCTTATGGGGTCGAATGCCTTGTCTCATGTAGGTTTGATCGCTAACGGCTCTGTAGCAGCAAATATGTCAACGTTGTTCTTATGTGCTGGCGCAGTAGTCGTTATTGGCTTCATTGTTTACATGTGTACGCATAAGAAAATTACTGCGTAGTTTCTTGCGTTATTCCCTCAGCTAAGCCACTCGTATTCTTGTGATACGGGTGGCTTTATTATAGAGGGAGTAGATGTGCGTTGTAACGGAAAGGATTTATGGAAGACAAGGTCTTAGAACCCACTTCTTTCTTAGGGGAACACTCTGAAGTTCTGCTCGACCAACATCGTGGCGATGAAGCTGCGCGTGAAGTTCAAGGACTGTCAGGCGAACAAATTTGGGAAGAGCGCGAAGGGCGTAACAAACTTCGTCACGTAACAGGTCTCGGTGAGCTAGAAGATATTACTGAGGTTGAATATCGTAAGGTTCGCTTGGAACGTGTTGTGCTCGTGGGAGTGTGGTCGAACCGAGAAACTACCTTGGCACAAGCTGAGGAATCACTACGCGAGTTGGCTGCTCTAGCGCGAACAGCAGGTGCAGACGTCGTTGATGGCGTACTGCAACATCGTTTACGTCCAGATAAAGCTACATACATCGGTTCAGGTAAAGCAAACGAAGTAGCTGGAATTGTTGCTGCTACACAGTCAGATACGATAATTGTGGATGCTGATCTTCCTCCAAGCCAACGTCGCGCTTTAGAAGATGTAACGAAAGTGCACGTAGTTGATCGTACCGCCGTTATCCTCGATATTTTCGCTCAACACGCAACCAGTCGTGAGGGGAAAGCTCAGGTTGAACTCGCTCAAATGGAATACATGCTTCCACGTTTGCGCGGTTGGGGTGGCTCGCTGTCTCGTCAGGCTGGTGGTCAGGCTGCTGGACAAGCTGGCGGTATCGGTTCGCGCGGTCCTGGTGAAACAAAAATCGAAATGGATCGTCGAGTTATTCGCACGCGAATGGCGAAGCTACGTAAACAAATCGAACAGATGGCTCCTGCTCGTGAAGTCAAACGTGGCTCTCGTCGTCGTTTTGGTTTGCCTTCAGTAGCAGTTGTGGGGTATACGAATGCAGGTAAATCGTCACTGATTAACCGTTTAACTGGTTCAAGCGAGCTCGTAGAAAACGCTCTGTTTGCCACTTTGGATACTGCTGTGCGCGGTGCACAAACAGCTCAAGGGCGAAACTTTACGTATGTGGATACTGTTGGCTTCGTGCGCAAATTACCTACTCAGCTTGTTGAGGCTTTTAAATCAACGCTTGAAGAGGTTGCTCAGTCGGATGTTATTGTGCATGTTGTTGATGCTTCTCATCCTGATCCGTTCTCGCAAATCGATGCCGTCAATGATGTTTTAGAAGATATTGATTCTATAGCAGGCATGCCTACGGTTATTGTTTTTAATAAGATTGATTTAATTGATGACGCTGCTTTAGAACGTTTACGTCAGTTAGCTCCTGAAGCTTTCTTTGTATCTGCTGCAAGCAGTGATGGCATAGAAGAACTCAATAATTATGTGGAGTCTTTGCTTCCTGCTCCAAGTGTTCGCGTAGAAGCAGTCATACCGTATAATCAGGGACAATTAATCTCTCAAGCTCGAGAAAATGGCATAGTTCACGAGATTGAGTATCGCAATGAGGGAACATATATCGTGTGCGAAGTAGATAACGTTTTAGCTGCTGCTTTACTTGCCGCACATGCGCAACACGGTATTTCTGAGCTTTAGTGATATCAGTCACACGAGCAAAGAAAAACTGTTTTTCGTAGAGAGCTATCGCTAATCTAAGTAATGAAGCTTTCGTATGGAATACACATAATCCATCATGAAAAAATAATGAAAGAAGGGTTAGTAATGGCAGTTTCGCCAGTTAAGCCAACTAAACTTGCTATCGTCGGTGCAGGTGCTGTTGGTTCCACAATTGCATTCGCAGCAGCTCAGCGTGGTATTGCACGTGAAATCGTGCTTGAAGATCTTAACCTCAAGAAGGTGGAAGCTGAAGTTCTCGATATGCAGCACGGTTCTAGCTTCTATCCAACCGTTTCTATTAGCGGTTCTGATGATCCAGAGATCTGCCGCGATGCGGATGTAGTTGTTATTACTGCTGGTGCTCGTCAGCAGCCAGGACAGACTCGTCTTGAACTTGCAGGCGCTACCATCAACATCATGAAGTCCATCATTCCTAACTTGGTTAAGGTGGCTCCTAATGCAATCTACATTCTCGTCACCAACCCAGTAGATGTTGTAACTCAGGTTGCTTTGAAGCTTTCTGGTCTTCCAGCAAACCAGATGTTCGGTTCTGGTACTAACTTGGATTCTGCTCGTTTGCGTTTCTTGATTGCAGAGCAGACTGGTGTAAACGTAAAGAATGTTCACGCTTATATTGCTGGTGAACACGGCGATTCCGAAGTAGCATTGTGGTCGTCCGCAACTATCGGTGGCGTACCGATGCTCGAGTGGAAAGAACTTGAAGGCCATGCTCCTTTGACTGCAGAAGTTCGTGAACAAATTCACCAGGACGTGAAGAACGCAGCATATAAGATTATCGATGGTAAGGGTGCAACTAACTACGCTATCGGTATGTCTGCTGTAGACATCGTGGAATCCATTTTGAAGGATTCCAACCGTATTCTTCCAGTATCCTCCTTGTTGGATAACTTCCACGGTATTTCCGATGTGTGCATGTCTGTTCCAAGCGTTTTGAACCGTGAAGGTGTGAATACTCGTTTGAACACTCCATTGAACGATGTTGAGCTTGCTGCTCTTACTCGTTCTGCTGAGACTTTGCGCGCAACTGCTGCTGAGTTCGGCTTCTAATAACTGATACTTTCAGATATGCAAAATGCTCTCCTTCGGGAGAGCATTTTGCATTCTTCGTACTGTACGTTAACGACGAAGAAGACTAGATTTTTCTCAAAACCGTTACGACTTTACCCATAATGGTGGCATGGGTGCCATCAATAGGAGAGAAGGCGGGATTATGAGGCATAAGCCATACGTGACCGTTATCTTTACGGAAAGTTTTAACCGTGGCTTCGTCGTCGAGCAAAGCAGCCACAATATCTCCGTTATTCGCTGTGGATTGTTCGCGCACAACAACAAAGTCACCATCGCAAATAGCAGCGTCTATCATTGAGTCACCGTGAACTTCCAGCATAAAAAGATTTCCTTCGCCGGTAAGACGTTGCGGTAAGCGCATAACATCGTCTACATGTTGTTCGGCGGTAATAGGTGAGCCTGCTGCAATACGACCGACTAAAGGAATATCGTGTGATTGAGCAATAGAATCGCTGATATCTTCACTAGATGCAATGCGCTGTGAGAATGGATAAACAGTAGCTTTTGCAGTCGGTACATTATTCTTCTGATCTTCCTGCTCAGTGGTAGTAGCGTCTGGGGACATAGAAGAAGACTCAGGTTCAATAAGCTCTATTGCACGCCCTTTACCGGCGTTAATGCGCAGAAGTCCTAATTCTTCTAAACTGTGCAGTTGATGCTTAACCGATGAAGGACTCTTAAGACCAACCAATTCACCAATCTCTCGCAATGTTGGCGCAAAACCGTGCTCTGCAACATGAACGCGAATAGCCTCATAGACTTGAAATTGACGTGCAGATTTCACGCCTAAGTCGGCTGCGCGTTGTGCATCTGAATCACTGGCAAAAGCATGCAGGGCAGTGGTAGTCATAAGTGTCCTTCCGTATATAATGTCCACTCTATCGTGAAAATTCCGTAAAATCAAACGGATGTTCGAAAATCATCTTGAATTTGTCGAACATATGTGCGACTATTAGAACATACGTTCGATAGAACAAATGTTCGAAAGGGATTGAGATGAATACAACATCAGTACGTAGTCAGGGTATAGGGCTAGGTAGCGTACGTTTGAATCGTCGTGGAAAAATTGTTGTGTGGGCTTTAGGTATTGCTCTTGCTGTTGGTTTTGCGGGCATAACCATACCTTTTGCAACAGCTCAAGATGAAGTAGTGCACACAGTCAGTTACACTGTGCAACCACACGATACCTTGTGGAACTTCGCAGCAGATATCACTCCACAGGGAGGAGATGTGTATGAGACAATGGAATATATTAAAAAATTAAACCATTTAGATACGGATCAATTGGCTGCTGGGCAAACACTTATTGTACCTGAGGCTTAGTCTCTGTTATTGTTAAGGCATGCATTGTCCTTTTTGTCAAAGTCAAGAGACCAAAGTTATAGACACGCGTGTAAGCGAGGATGGTTATTCTATTCGTCGCAGACGTGAATGTATTGTATGTTCTAAACGCTTTACCACCCAAGAATCAATGGTGCTTATGGTGGTTAAGCGCGGTGGGAATGCTGAACCATTTAATCGAGAGAAAGTAGTATCGGGTGTACGCAAAGCCTGCAAGGGAAGACCTATTGATGAAGAGGAACTCAAGCTCCTAGGAATTCGCGTTGAGCGAGACCTGCGTTCGCGCGGAGTTTCGGAAGTAAAAGCTGAAGAAGTTGGTCTGGCTATTTTGGAACCTCTGCGTCAGCTTGACGAGGTTGCTTATATGCGATTTGCATCTGTGTATCAGCATTTTAACTCGTTAGATGATTATTCGCAGGCTATAGATTCCTTAAAGAAAGCACGTTCGCAGGAATAGTAGCATTTAACTTAAATTGAGGTGTTTTGCTATCTACGTAGATAGCAAAACACCTCAATTGCATGTAGACCGCAAAGATGCGAGAAATGTGCTACAGATTTTACATAATATGTACACGCACAGTGCCGTTAATTGCTTCCACTGCAGCAATATCCTCGTCATGCAGCGTGCCAGTAATATCTGTTACTACGTAACCAAGATTGCCCTCAGTTGCCAAAGATTGAGCAACAACATTGAGGTTCTTAGTAGACAAAGCATTGTTAAGCTGTGCGAGCATACCTGGCAAATTGGTGTGCAGATGAGCAATACGTGTAATCTTCTCACTTGTGCTTGTGGCTTCACCATCACGTGTTTTGCGTGAATTACGTGCCTCCACATTAAGCTGTGGCATATTTACCGACAGAGAGGTATTGCCTTCGGTATAGTAGTCATAGAGTTTGTGCGAAACGAATTCGCCAATGGCTTCTTGAGCTTCCAATGTAGAGCCACCCACATGAGGAGTGAGAATAACATTGGCAATCTCTGTTAATGGAGTAGAGAATTCATCGCCAACCGTTTTTGGCTCGGTAGGGAATACATCAATAGCTGCTCCACTCAAGTGTCCCGACTTAAGATGGTTATACAATGCATTGACATCAATAATAAAGCCGCGAGAGAGGTTCATAAACACGGCATCTTGCTTCATTAAGCTAAAATAGTGCTCATTAAAGAAGTTTGTATTAGCCTTACGTCCATCAACATGAATTGTTACAGCATCAGAGATGCGTAACAATTCTTCCATGGAATTCATGCGTGTGGCATTGCCCAAAGCTAGTTTTTCTTCTACATCGTAGAAGACCACATTCATACCTAAAGCCTCAGCCAGAATGGATACTTGAGATCCAATATTACCGTAACCCACAATGCCCAAAGTCTTGCCACGAACTTCATGCGATTTCTTTGCAGTTTTATCCCAGGTATGCTCGCGAATAGATAAAGTATGCTCAGGAACTCGACGCATCAGCGCAATAATGTCGGAAATAATAAGTTCCACCACAGAACGTGTATTCGAGTAAGGTGCGTTGAACACGGCAATACCATGCTGTGCAGCATAGCTTAAATCAACCTGGTTTGTGCCGATGGAGAAGCAACCTACTGCGCGAAGATGAGGGTGTGCTTCTAATACTCGAGCTGTAACAGACGTTTTAGAACGAATACCAAGTAAATCTACACCATCAAGAGCTGCAATAAGTTCATCTTCGTCTAAAGCTCCTTGAGCTGTCTGTACGTCAATTCCTTTGCTGCGCAGAAAATCAGCAGCGCATGGATGAATATTCTCTAACAATAATGCTTTGGTCATGTCTACTACCTTACAAAGAAATACGCTCAGTGTCTTCTTGAGTCTGAACTATGACTAATTTTTGAGTTGGTCGCGTCATAGCCACATATAAATCAGCAGTAGCAGTTAAACGCG
>ERZ506759.275-NODE-275-length-19378-cov-4.57662_pt1 | contig 19378 bp, 16 predicted proteins | sample MGYA00513042_ERZ506759 | MGnify/ENA metagenome assembly ERZ506759
ATCTGCATTTAACTGTTGATCAATGGGCTCAAGATGGTTTGCTGACTATCTTCTTTCTTGTTGTTGGATTAGATTTAAAAAGAGAGCTGACTACGGGCTCGCTTTCAGATATGAAGGCGGCTGCTGTTCCCATGATTTCTGCTGTAGGAGGCATGATAGCGCCTGCTCTTATTTTTGTGAGTACGGTTGCTCTTGCAGCCGGTATTCATGGTGGAGTAGAAAGTGTTGCGAACGGTCAAGTTTTTTCCTTGGCACAGGTGGCTAAAGGATGGGCTGTGCCAACTGCTACAGATATTGCTTTTTCTCTGGCGGTTCTGTCTCTGTTCGCTAAAGCCATTCCTGGCGCATTGCGTGCTTTTCTTATGACGCTTGCAACAGTTGATGATCTGTTAGGCATTATTATTATTGCCATTTTCTTTTCAGAATTGCATCGAGGCTGGTGGGCGTTTGGAATTATTGGCGGAGCTGCTTTGTGGGCTTGGTCTATTCGCCGACGCAACGTACCGTGGATTCTTGTTGCTTTGGCTGGTTTCTTTATGTGGTACAGCATGCATGAATTAGGAATTCACCCGACATTATCTGGTGTGCTAGCAGGACTTCTTACGCCTGCACGCCCTGTTTTTGCAGAGCATGATGCACGTGCAAGTCGTTATTTACATAAAATCGAACCGCTGTCCGCTCTTTTGGCGTTACCGATTTTTGCTTTCTTTGCCACTGGTGTGCATTTCGATGAGTTAAGTCTTAAACTTTTCACCTCGCCTTTGGTTGTAGGCGTTATTGCAGCTTTGGTTATTGGTAAACCGCTAGGAATTTTGCTCTTTTCATGGATTTCTACGCATCTTCTGCGTTTTAGATTACCGGCAGGTTTGAAAGTGCGCGATCTTCTTCCAGTTGCTGCAGCCTGCGGCATTGGTTTTACTGTCGCTTTCCTTATGGCTTCCTTAGCTTATGTGCAGCCTGAGTTAAGTAACGAAGCGCGCTTTGGCGTTCTGATTGGTTCGATCCTGTCCGCGGCTATAGCAGCAGTATTATTGAAGCGGCAATCTGATGCGTTTGCTCGTCGTGCAACCGATGAGGAAGGTAGATAAATGCGTTTTACTTCAGAATTCGATACTGATGTTGAAAAAATGACTGCAGACCAAGTGATGTCTGCACGGGATATTCAACGTTTGGAATTTATTCGCGAAGAGTTTCGCCAAGGTTTTGAACTGCTGTCTGATTTAGGTCCTGCGGTATGCGTTTTTGGATCAGCTCGCATTAAGCCTGATTCTTCTGAATACGAAGACGGACGTGCTCTTGGTTCGCTTCTAGCAAGCAAAGGATATGCGGTTATTACCGGCGGCGGCCCGGGAGCTATGGAGGCTGCTAATAGAGGCGCATATGAGGCTGGAGGAACCTCTATAGGTATTGGCATCGAATTGCCTCATGAACAGGGGATTAATCCTTACGTTAATGTTGGTATGCAATGCCATTACTTTTTCACGCGAAAAACCATGTTTATGCGTTATTCAGACGGTTTGATCGTGTTACCTGGGGGAATGGGTACGCTTGATGAACTTTTTGAAGCCTTGACTTTAGTGCAGACGCATAAAACAGCAGGCCGTGCTATTGTGCTGTTTGGTTCTCAATATTGGTCAGGTTTAATTGATTGGTTACGACATACGGTTGCTTCGTCCGGCAAGATTAGAACTGAAGATATAGATCAGCTGGTTATTACAGATGACATTGATTATGCTGTGCGTGTAGCAACACGAGAAGATGAGAAAAAATAAGGCTGTACGCCTGAGCGTACAGCCTGTACATGTTTTATTGATGAACTACAGCCATGAGAACGCCAGTAGCGATTGATAGGAGAGCTGTAGTGTACATCTCATCGTGCATCAGCTCGTCAATAACGCTTCGCAAAATAACAGCTTTATCGTGACGGTCAGCTGGGTTTGGAACTCCGCCCTCAGACTTTTCATCAGTCAAAGCCATAACGTCGGTAAGAATAAGCATGCCGCCATCACGTAATAAGCGTGCAACTTCATCACGCGCTATTGCATAATTCTCAGCCTCTGACGACACAATAATCATATCGTAATCGTGGGCGTTGAGTCGATGTAAGAAAGTTTTAACGTCTGTGCTCACACAACGCATGCGTGTATGAGGTGAACGTAGAGAATCAAAAATAGAACGCGTGCGTTGAGCATCGTCAGCAGATGGTGTAACAACAGTGAGCTGACTGGCTTCACCTAAACCATGCGTTAATACTGGAATTTCAATACCGCTATCTAATCCAATAATCAACACATTGCGTGCCTGTATAAGCTGAGCTTGCATACCAATAAAAGCCGCAAGAGAACTCGATACTACGGTGCTTTTATGTGCTATTTGAGCACGCACAGACTGGATGTCTGCTGTATCGGCAGTCATGCTAGTTTCTTCAATGAATTGCCATGCTTGCGCAATATGAGAATATGTTGAGCTGTTCATATGCACATTGTATCTTTAAGCTATGAGTTCGCACAGTTTAGAAACGCCCACACAGTCAGAACCAAGTTTTTCGCAGCGCGTCTACGCTGTTGTGTGCCAAATCCCACGAGGCAAAGTAGCAACCTATGGTCAAATCGCGCGTCTTATAGGCTCTCCTCGCAGTGCTCGCTATGTTGGATACGCTTTGCATGGCAATCCTCAGCCAGGAGTTATTCCATGTCATCGTGTTGTTTTCAAATCTGGAGCATTAGCTTCAGGTTTTGCTTTCGGTGGTCCAGATGAGCAGCGTCTACTGCTGGAAGATGAAGACGTAGTATGCACACTCAAGGATGGCGAATTTATGGTGGACTTAGAGAAGTATCAGTGGTATGACTAGACGTTTTATAGGGATCATGTGCTGGGTGGCATACATCGCTCATATCGGTAGCAGAGACTAATACAGATGCCTTATGATTAGCAATAAGGCGATTGCAACCAGAATTATATGGTTCATGAATATTGCCTGGAGCAGCAAGAACATCACGATTCATAGTTGCTGCCCACGTAGCCGTATTCAAAGCTCCAGAGCGGTGTTGCGCTTGAGCAACAATAAGAGTGGATCCTAAAGCTGCAATCAGACGATTCCTTTCTAAAAAACGGTATGGTTCAGGAACAACATCAGGAGCTAGTTCGCTAATAATAGCTCCCTCGCTCTGTAGTATGCGTTCAAACAGAGTAGTATTACGTGTAGGTCCCATATGATGCAGACCTCCAGCCATAATCGCAACAGTTCTGCCTGGCTCATCTAAAATATCGCTTGCTGCTAAAGCTCCCCAATGAGCTGCAGCATCAGCTCCAAGAGCACCGCCAGACACAACCATATGCCCATGCATCGCTGCGTATTTTCCCGCATGGAAGGCTACATAACGACCATAAGCATCCACAGAACGTGAACCTACAATACTTATCGGTGCATCGCAGGAACATAAAGCATCAATACTTCCCAAACCCCACAAGCATAGAGGAGCTTCAGAATCGGTACGAGTGGAAATATGATTGAGCTGTCTTGGCCAATATGGACTCGAAGCATCAATAATCCAATATTTATAGTTACACGTCATAGCATTGGCTAAAGAAGATAAACTCATACGAGCATACGGAGCTAAAGCATGTAACCACGATAATAAGCGTTGCCGTAGTTGGGGTGCTAAATCACTTGTATGCGGTTCTTGAGCCAAACACTGCAACAAATCTGAATAATCAGGCAACGTAAACCCAGTACTGTAACTAATACTCATCTCTTGGAGTCGTTGTATAAGAGCAATGCTATTACCTCCACGATAATGTTTCGCTAAATATGCAGACAGAGAATCCACACCATTACACGCGAAACTGAGCACCGCAAGAGCAACAGCTTCATCAATTGGCTTGTACATATCATCCTCCTGAACAATATAAGGTATGAGCATTTGCAATATCTGCATCATCTGGTTGAGCTTTGCCCTGAACATCGGTAAGAGTCCACGCTACACGCAGTATTTTGTGGGCTCCGCGTATAGACAGAGTTTCGGCTTCAAGCTCTGCATTCAAAGACGCAATAGCAGATGATGGGGTATGCTCCATTAGCCACGTTCCAGGAGCTTGAGCATTTACAGACCAACCTAAACCCCGATATCGTGCAGCACTGCGTTCACGCGCCAGACGCACATTTTCTCTCATATGTTCAGAATCCCAATGTTGATGATCGCCAGATAAAGGACTATACATATCTGTGGGAGCAGAACTTGAAGACAAAGCATGCACAGAGCGTACATTAATTTTCATATCAAGCCTGTCACGTAAAGCACTAGAAATCCGATGACGATACCTGCGTAGTTCAGCAGATGAACATATGCACTCACCATGAGGTGACCATAAGCGACCACATGGGCAAGGATTCTGTGCCAGAATAAGTTGAAAACGTGCAGGATAGTTGACGTGACCACGCACGCGAGCCACTGTAACATGTCCACTTTCTAGGGGAGTACGTAACGCCTGCATCACCGCACGTTCACACTCAGGTGCTTCATCAATAAAAAGCACACCATGATGAGCCTGAGTCATAGCACCCGGCACAATCGTATTCCCAGCCAATCCACCTACTAACGACTTGAGCGTAGCATTGTGGTGTACACTCACAAACGGGGGAGTGTGGCTTAAAGGGAAATGTACAGGCTTACCTTGAGCGGAACGAATACATGCCAATTCCAACGTATCCTCATCGTCAAGATCAGGAAGAATAGAAGGAAGCCGTGACGCAAGCATTGTTTTACCCACACCAGGAGGACCTTGCATCAACACATGATGCCCACCTGCAGCAGCAATCTGCAGAGCATATTTAGCATCTTCATGCCCAATCACATCACTAAAATCGTTGGTCTTGTCCTCGCAGCTAGTGTGAACGAAATCATCAGAATCATTATCGATCTGCTGAAAAAGAGTCGGAGCTGCCGCCGGCGGTGGTGAGCCAATCAACGTAACAGGAGCCCCTAAAATCTTCAACGTTTCGTGAATACTCGACACGCCGATAACATCAATACCTGTAACAGTCTGAGCTTCATGCTCGTTAGCCTGAGGAAGAATCACGCGAGACATTCCCATCGCGCGAGCATGGAGCACAATCGGTAAAGCCGCCACAATGGGCAGAACAGAACCATCCAGACCCAATTCACCCACGATAACTGTGTCCTCCAGAATGGATGAGCTAATGCAGTGCATAGCGCTAAAAATGCATATGGCAATACTCAAATCAAAACTCGAACCATGTTTCCTCAAAGATGACGGAGACAAATTCAGTGTAATTCTCGTTTGCGGCCACCGAAAATTCGTTGTCTTACATGCAGATTTCACGCGCTCGCGTGCCTGAGTGAGCACAGCATCGGGCAAACCAACAATTGTGAACTGTGGTAATCCTTGAGAAATAAAACCCTGCACAGTAACGGTATCTGTGTGCATGCCGGTTAAAGCTACAGTGTAAACACGTCCGATATTCATTACAAAATCCTCCTTACATGCGTGAGACTTCGCACGCGGAAATTGCATACAATCATGCCAATAGCATCAAAACGTATAATTTGAGGTGTTTTCGTATGATGTTGAGCAAGCCATGCAACAGCCGCTTTACGCATATGCCAACATTTCGTTGGAGTAATAGCTTCTAATGGATCTCCAAACGCGTCATCGCGTCTCGTCTTAACTTCGAGAAAAACTAAAATAGGAGTTGAACTGTTTTTATCTGCAGGAGCCAAAGCAATAATATCTATTTCTCCAAAACGGCACCTCCAGTTTCTATCAAGAATGCTCCACCCCATATTTTGCAAATATTGGCATGAATAATCTTCACCAAAACGGCCTAAATCCTGAGCATGCGTGCGCGTCATTGCAGACGTTGCTAATTGTGTTTGTGTAGTCATATATCCAGTTCAGCACAGATTGGTAGTAAATCACGAAGAAAAATGAACATGTGAACCAATGTGAATAACACACTGTGCATAACTGGGTAAGATGTGAATAACTAGACGCTATAATATCCGCAGCGCTTAGAAAAAAGGGAGCCTCCTATAAAATTACCTATAAAACCCCGATAAAACCATCGATAAAACCACTAATAAAGCTTCCTCAAAGAACCTCATATAAAACCGCGCGAAAAGCCTGCGACATCTAAGCCTATAAAAGCCAAGCAAGCACAGAAATATGCGAAACGCTCACCGAGCATTAAACCCGATGAGCGTTTTAATGAGCGTTTTGGAGAGCTTTTACAGATATCTCGTTACAGAGACCTTTGCAATGTATTTGCTTAACAGCTGTCCGTTTATCGTGCCCCTGCTTGGGCATTTACGAGCCTTTCCAACGTACCTGCTTTACGGCAGTCCGCTTAGCATAGTACCCGCTTTACAGCACGCCCTTTTACAGAGAGCTTTACATCCGCCTGTTTTATCGTTCGTTTGCTTTACAGCGCTGCTGACCTAAGCCGAACCAAGACGTACCAGCCCGTAAAACCAGCCCAGCCCGTAAAACCATCCTGTGCACGAAATCCTGTTAACCAAAACTCCCTTACTTCACTCTTACTCAACTAAGCCAGTCAACTCTCCGAGCACAAGCTCAAAGCTCACGCCTCGTTCCTCAAAGTGAGGCTGGTTGCGTGTAGAAGCCATTGCCTTGCGCACAAACTCGCCTGCAATACGGGCAGCTTCATCTAAAGGTTTGCCGGCGAGCACAGCACCGCTAAGAGAGGATGCGAAAGTATCGCCCGTACCGTGAATCATATATGGCAACTTCTCGTGGACAAGCTCAATCTTTCCAGCAGAACGTGTGTTTTCATTAGCCACGTAATTGCGCAAGTTTCCATCTTCGCGGTCGATGCCCTTAAGAACAACATTATGAGCGCCCAAATCAAGCAAAGCATCAATAATGGTATTAACCTGATCGTCAGAAATATTCTGACCAGGATACTCGCTGTCAGTCAAAATAGATGCTTCCGTTAGGTTAGGCATCAAAATATCTGCTCCCACAGCTAAACGCTTCGTTGCCTCGCACAGCTCCTGAGTGTAGGTAGGATACATATGTCCGCCGTCGCCCATAACTGGGTCAACTAAATGCAAAGCATGAGGATATTCCTTGTATAAGCGTTCTACAAGATCAACCTGTTCAGGCGAACCCAAGAAACCGGAATAAACGGCATCTAAGTCAACGTTTTCTTCTTTCCAAGCGTCAAGATACTCAGACAAAATAGACGTCGTGTCATGGAAAGTGTAGGTTTTATACAAAGTATGTGCTGAGAATAGAGCGGTTGGCACAGGACATACATCGCAACCTGCAGCAGACAAAATAGGGATGGCTGCTGTCAGAGAGCATTTGCCGTACCCACACATATCATGAACAGCTGCTACGCGAGGAATATATACCGGATTTCGCTGGTAAAGTACGTTTTCGTTTGTCATAAAACTTCACACCTTCATATGAATGTATCGAGGCTTGCAGTGACGCTCACTTTCATGCATTTCATAGTTATATTTCATGCTCAGCGAACTTCGCTACAACACACACTAGCGCAGTAAGTAAACTTTTTCCAGGTGGTTTTACACGCTGAAACCGTGTTTTTTCAACGCCTGATAAAAGGCTATAAGCAAACGTGATAATAAAAAGTGCGTGTTTTCTTCAAAACAGTCGTACATTGGTGTCCATCAGCTTTCCACTGACACTTTGAAACTGACACTTTGAAAGGACACATCATGACTGATACCAACTACCGTTTCGAAACCCTCCAGCTGCACGTAGGACAGGAAGAAGCTGATCCAGCAAGCGACGCTCGTGCTGTACCGATTTATCAGACCACTTCTTATGTTTTCCATAACTTTGATCATGCAGAGGCTCGTTTTGGTTTGGCTGATCCAGGTAATATTTATGGACGTTTGACTAACTCAACACAGGATGTTTTTGAAAAGCGTATTGCTTCCTTAGAGGGCGGCACGGCTGCTTTGGCTGTATCTTCTGGCGCTTCCGCTGTTTTCTATGCTGTGCGTAATATTACTGAGGATGGCGATCATATTGTTGCTGCTAATACAATTTATGGCGGTACATACAATTTGCTTGCTCATACACTTCCACGTGATGGCGTAAACACCACTTTCGTTGATCCTTCTGACCCTAAGAATTTCGAGGATGCCATTCAGGAGAATACGAAGCTGTTCTTCTTTGAGACTTTTGGTAACCCAAACTCTGATTTGGTTGATTTTGAAGCTATTTCTGAGATTGCTCATCGTCATAACATTCCAGTTATTGTTGATAATACTTTCGCGACTCCATACTTGTTCCGTCCATTTGAGCATGGCGCAGACATCGTTGTGCATTCCGCAACGAAGTTTATTGGCGGACACGGCACAACTTTGGGTGGTGTGATTGTTGAAGGTGGCAACTTTGATTGGGCTGCAGTTCCTGGAAAGTTCCCAACTTTGACTACTCCAGATAACAGCTACCACGGTTTGAACTTCTATGAAGCTTTGGGCGGAGCTGCTTTCGTTACTCGTGTCCGTGCAATTTTGTTGCGCGATACCGGTGCAGCAATTTCTCCATTCAATGCATGGATTTTGTTGCAGGGCACAGAAACCTTGTCTTTGCGTGTGGAACGTCACGTAGAGAACGCTTTGAAGGTTGTGGAATATTTGCGCAACGTTCCAGAAGTTGAGTCTGTAAGCCATCCAAGTATTGAAGACCGCGCTGATCATGAGCTCTACACCAAGTATTTCCCTAATGGAGCAGGTTCCATCTTTACCTTCGATATTAAGGGCGGTAAGGATGCAGCTCGCGTCTTTATTGACAATTTGAAGCTGTTCAGCTTGCTGGCGAATGTTGCAGATGTGAAGAGCTTGGTTGTGCACCCAGCTTCTACCACACATTCTCAGGAGACCGAAGAAGAACTCGCATCTCAGGGCATTACTCAGTCCACCATTCGTCTGTCTATTGGTACCGAACATATCGATGATATTTTGGCTGACCTTCAGGCTGGTTTTGACGCAGTACGTGCTGCAGGCGTAGCGCAGTAAAGTAACCAGATAATCTAAGGATTTCTAAACAACGTTGCTTTGCGCATTGCGTAATGTTCCCCTTTATCGAACAAGCATATTGTTACGGTGAAGGGGAATTTTTCTGTTTCTTGGAGTTTGACGTGAACCCTGTTTAGTGGACAGTTATTCTTCTTTATGACACGTGTCATAAAGAAGAATGCTGCAATATCGAGCAGGAAACACTGTAACGATGTATAACTGATGTGGTCGCAGAATTGACGCTTGAGATTCTATTGAATATTGTGAATGAATCCTTGTACTCACATGTGTTATTCAAAAAACAAGTAAACTAACACAAACTCTACGGACACATAAAATGGTGTATAACCTCGTTTTCTGTTGTATCGTTCGTAGCTGTGCTTAGCGGTGAATGGTAAAGTTTTTACCAGCTCTGTTTTGATAGGGTAAACTGCTTTAATGAGTAGTGTTATCGATAGCGGTGAAAGATACAGCACACGAAGCGAAATAAATCACTTCATAAATTCTTGCTTGGATTACATGCGAGTTGTCGTGTTATATGTGGTGTTTGAGCAAATTGAATAACTAACCAAGAGGGCGTGTCAGGAATTTTGTGCATGTGGTTTTATTGGATCTGGCTCGCAGGCGCAGGGTTTGATTATGTAACTGAGTGTAAGTGACACTGATATTCGGCAAGTCATACCTGTGAGATGGTACTTGATGAGCGAGGTTCTTCTGTGGGGTATGCGAATTCGTATGCTCCCAAACATGACGTGTTCAACGTAGCCCGATTGGGAGCAGCGTGCTGCACGAGAACGACGAAAGGTTATGGTGTGCACAGTATATCGGCTAACCTTTTTTGGTTGACTGTGTGATGAACCAAGATATCCTAAGGTCAAGCACAACCTCATTGTGAACAGCCTCAAGACCCTGAAAAATAACTCACCATAGGGCAACCCACCGCCTACACAAAAACCCTGACACTCTCTGGGGAGTGGTAGTGAGGAATTCTGCTGTAACGGAACTCCTCACTATACAACCTGTTAGTCGCAGCTATTAGATACGTCTTGCAAAGTTGAATCGCGTAAAAATTGCATCGGCAATAATTCCTGTAATCAGTAGAACACTTGTGCTTATCGGAATACTATCGATAAAAATAAAACCAATAATTTCTCCTGCAATAATGGTTATGACAATTGAAACAGAGGTTACGCGATCGAGACGATGGATTTTCTTATTAAAATCGTATGTAGCAGCACGCCAATATAAAACAGACCGACTCCACTAATCAAAAACATACGCGCGCTACGTGGATGCGCTATATCTATGTAATCACAAGCAATCGTCACGAGATTAATGCCGAACCAAATCAAGTAATGAAAATGTACCATAATTGTTGCTTTACGACCATCTCCTTCTTCATCTATAGCATGGTCAAATTCAGCAAAAATAGAACACAAAGAGGTTCACAATAATCAGATAACTAAGCACATTAACAATGGAGAAAGATTTCACATCGAAATAGAGCGAAATGCCTACCAGAAGCTCACCCAGCGTAATAATAGTTAATAATCCTAAACGTTCAATAAGATGCGGAACATTAATCGGCACGATGGAAACACGGTTATTCATAATGAGTGGATAGATTAAGAAAATCGTAACCAATATGCATACAATAATAACTCCTGCAATGCCGCCTATAGCTGTGCCAATAACTAGCCCAGCAAGACGCATAGCAAGCATTTTTAGGAAGACTAAACTCACCTGCGCATCAGGGGTGTGCGCACGAGAATAGGCAATAAAAGCATATTGAGCAATATGGATAACTGATAAAGCAATTAATCCAAAGGAAAAGAGCTTAAAGTCTTCGAAAGATTCAGAGGTTGCGTAATGTCCCATAAAAGCAGAAGACGCATTTGCAGCACAGTCATAGAAATAATATCTTTCAGATTGTGCTCGCCGAAACGATTAAAATAAATATTTTGAATATTCCATGATCCAATGAAGCTAATAAATACTGTGATATACAGTAAGACCGTTATTCATGTGACGGCATGGTGACGTAAAGGTTCAAAAATCTCAGTTATTTGAGATACGGCGTAGACAAAAACGAGATCATAGAAAAGCTCAGTAACAGAGACTTTCCTTGCTATTTTTCTGGCATATGTATGTCCTCGCGTAGATTCAGTTGATTTTATGAGTAGTTGTGCAACACAGACTACGATTGAACGTTTTCTTAAAGCTCTACAATATAGCAAAAAATGATGAGAGTGAATGGTTAAAATACGCGGTTAAATAATTTTTTTACTGCTGAAAATAAAATCTAAACGAGCATAATATAAACTTATTGTCTATTGAACAGAGAATGAAAGTATGCTGAAAAGTTGCAGCGTGTTTAGGCTTTGAATTCGTCATGTGAAACTGATACACTTGAATCCCATGGTTAATGAACATGGCAATAATTCTGAGCATATTACAAAGCATATTTTCGTCACTGGTGGCGTTGTTTCTTCTCTTGGTAAAGGTCTTACAGCTTCCTCATTGGGGCGCTTATTACGTAGCCGTGGTTTAAGCGTTCTTCAGCAGAAGTTGGATCCATATATCAATGTAGATCCAGGTACCATGAATCCGTTCCAGCACGGTGAAGTATATGTTACTGAAGATGGTGCGGAAACTGATTTGGATATTGGTCACTACGAGCGTTTCTTGGATGTTCCTTTAAGTCAGAGTGCTAATGTGACCACAGGTCAGATTTACCAGAACGTGTTGCGTAAGGAACGCGCCGGAGAATATTTGGGTCAGTGCGTGCAGGTGATTCCACATATTACCAACGAGATTAAGGAACGTATGCGTTCCCAGGCTGGCGACGATGTGGACGTTATTATTACCGAAATTGGTGGCACGGTTGGCGATATTGAGTCGCAGCCATTCTTGGAAGCAGCACGTGAAGTGCGCACTGAGCTTGGTCCAACAAACTGTATGTTCGTGCACGTCTCTTTGGTACCATGGATTGCCTCCGCTCATGAGCTCAAGACCAAGCCAACTCAGCATTCTGTAATGATGTTGCGTCAGTTGGGTATTCGCCCAGATGCTCTGGTGTTGCGTTCCGATCGTCCACTCAACCAGGGTATTAAAGACAAGATTTCCTTGATGTGCGATGTGGCAGAAAACGCAGTGGTCAACTGTGTGGATGTGCCAAGCATCTACGAAATCCCAACCATGTTGCACACCGAAGGTCTCGACTCCTATGTTGTCGAGCATTTGGAGCTTAAGTGTGGCGACGTTGATTGGGCTGAATGGGGAGACCTGCTCGACCGCGTGCACCATCCAAAGGACGAAATTACCATCGGTATTATCGGCAAGTACATTGATTTGCCAGATGCATACTTATCGGTTACTGAGGCTATTAAAGCTGGTGGTTTCGGCAACTATGTGCGTGCCAAGATTGAGTGGATTTCTGCCGATAATTGCGAAACCGATGAGGGTGCACAGCGCTACTTAAGTAACTTGGACGGTATTGTTATTCCAGGTGGTTTCGGTATTCGCGGTATTGAAGGCAAGATTAACGCATTGCGTTACGCGCGTGAAAATAAGCTGCCTGCACTGGGTATCTGCTTGGGCATGCAGTCTATGGTTATTGAGTACGCTCGCAACGTTTTGGGTTATGCTGATGCGAACTCTTCGGAATTCGAAGATGGCACCACGCATCCAGTAATTGCTACGATGGAAGAGCAAAAGGATATTGTGTCCGGTCACGGAGATATGGGTCACACCATGCGTTTGGGATCCTATCCTGCAGTGCTTAAGGAGAAGTCTTTGGCTGCAGATCTGTACGGTTCTACGAAGGTTACCGAACGTCACCGCCATCGTTATGAGGTTGCTGTAGCTATTAAGCCAGAACTCGAAGCTGCGGGCTTGTCTATTTGCGGTTCGAGCCCAGACGGTCAGCTTGCAGAATTCGTTGAGCTTCCTCAGGATGTGCACCCATTCTATATTGGTACACAGGCACACCCAGAGTTTAAGAGCCGCCCAACCAAGCCACACCCACTGTTCGCTGGTTTGGTGAAGGCTGCCGTAGATCGCAAGCATAAGAACGCTTAATTAAGTGTTTTTAAGTGTTCGAACGAGCCAAGCGCCACGGTTGTGAGTATTGTCACATCTGTGGCGCTTTGTGTTCGCTTATAAGAAAAAGACTTCTCAACGCCCGTACAATGGGAACTTAGAGGATGTTTTAAGGAGGTGACGCGTGTCTCACGAAGATGTAGAGATGAATAAATACATCGATGCCCGCGGTGGTGTAAACACAGAGAAACTTCAGCAAGATGACGAGCTGATTTCTCAGTTTGGTGAATACAGCTACGGTTGGCATGACTCTGACGAAGCAGGTAAAGCTGCTAAAAAGGGTATTGATGAGAACGTTGTTCGAGAAATTTCGGCAGACAAGGGTGAACCTGATTGGATGCTGGAGATGCGTTTGCGAGGCTATAAAGCTTTCGTAGACAAGCCAATGCCAGATTGGGGAGTCGACTTATCTGGTTTTGATGCCGACGATTTTAAGTACTATGTGAAGCCTATTGAAAAGCAGGCGAAGAGCTGGGAAGAACTTCCCGACGATATCCGCACCACATACGATCGTTTAGGTATTCCAGAAGCAGAAAAGAATCGTCTGGTCTCTGGCGTGGCAGCACAGTACGAATCAGAAGTTATCTACAACTCCATTCGCGACGATTTGGCTGCCCAGGGCGTTATTTTCGTCGATACCGATACGGCAGTGCGCGAATACCCAGACCTCGTAAAGAAGTATTTCGGTACGGTTGTTTCTCCAGAAGACAATAAGTTTGGCGCGTTGAATACCGCAGCATGGTCGGGTGGTTCCTTCGTATACGTGCCAAAGGGTGTGCATGTAGAAATTCCTCTGCAGGCGTACTTCCGTATTAATACTCCTGCTATGGGTCAGTTCGAACGCACGCTTATTATTGCCGACGAAGGCTCCTACGTGCATTATGTAGAAGGCTGTACGGCTCCTATCTATTCTGAGGATTCGTTGCATGCTGCCATCGTGGAAATTATTGTAGAAAAGCATGCTCGCGTGCGCTACACCACGGTGCAGAACTGGTCGAATAACGTGTACAACCTGGTTACCCAGCGTGCGTACGTGCGCGAAGGAGGCACCATGGAATGGGTGGATGGAAATATCGGTTCCAAGGCCACCATGAAGTATCCGGCATGTATTTTGGCAGAACCTTATGCCAAGGCAGAAACCATGTCTTTGGGCTTTGCTGGTAAGGGACAGTACCAAGATACAGGTGCGAAGATGATTCACCTAGCACCTCATACCAGTTCCACGATTGTTGCGAAGTCTATTTCGCGCGGCGGTGGTCGCTCTGCTTATCGTGGTTTGGTCAAGATTGTGAAGGGCGCCGAAGGTTCGAGCTCCAACGTTGTGTGCGATGCTTTGCTCGTAGACGATTTCTCTCGTTCCGACACCTATCCACACGTGGATGTGCGCGAAGACGATGTATCTATGGCTCACGAAGCTACCGTATCTAAAGTGTCAGAAGATCAGCTGTTCTACTTAATGAGTCGCGGTATTGAGGAGAAGGAAGCTATGGGCATGATTGTGCGCGGCTTCGTCGAACCAATTTCGCGTGAGCTTCCTATGGAATACGCTTTGGAGCTGAACCGTTTGGTCGAGCTGCAGATGGAAGGATCGGTGGGATAGTGGACACACGTAAAGAAATTCAGATTCCTGTTGCAGACCCTAATAATCCGTATGCGATTCCTGCAGCAATGCCGTCGAGCGCAGACCGCAACCCTCGCTCTTTTGAGGTTGTTGATTTTGCTGTGCCAACGCGCAAGCAGGAAGATTGGCGCTTTACCCCAGTCGAGCGTATCGCTGAGTTTGCTGAGGTTTTCGAACCTGCAGGTCAGTTGCGCTATGAGCTTAGCTCGATTGATGGTTCGGCCGCGCCAGCAGGCGTAACGCTCGAAACAATTAGTAAGAGCCAGGCTCCAGCCGGTAGCGTGTCGAAGCCAAACGACCGCGTTTCTGCAGTTGAGTGGAACAGTGGCGAGAGCGCCGTGCACCTGCATGTTGCCGAAGATACTGCTGTTCCAGTTCTGCTTAAGATTACGAGCTCCAGCTTTGATTTAGATAGTTTCCATTTAGTGATTACCACGGCTGCCAATGTGCATGCTGACGTGGTTGTGGAGCACTTTGGTGATGCACACATCGCTGAAGGTGTGGAGATTTCTACTGGTGATTTCTCTGAAGTATCGACCACATTTATTCATGAATGGTCTGATAAGTCTAAGCATGTGGGTAATCATCGTATTCACGTGGGTAAGGCTGCTACCTTGCGTCACAGTGTTGTTACCCTCGGCGGTGATGTGGTTCGCATTCGTATGGATCAGGCTTTCGGTGGTGAGCAAGGGGATTTAACCATGCTTGGCATCTACTTCTCTGAATCTGGTGAGCACATTGAGCATCGCACTATGGTGGTACATAACCATCCTGAATGCAAGTCTCGCGTTATTTATAAGGGAGCTTTGTCAGGCAAGGATGCACACTCCACGTGGGTGGGTAATGCTTTGATTGAGCCAACTGCTCCAGGGACAGATTCCTACGAGTTAAACAGAAACTTGATTTTGGTGCCGGGCGCTATTGCAGATTCGGAACCAAATTTGGAAATTGAAAATGGAAATATTGTGGGCGCCGGACATGCCAGCTCGGTAGGACGTTTTGATGATGAAGAGCTGTTCTACCTGATGAGCCGCGGTATTCCAGAGAAAGAAGCACAAAAACTTGTGGTTGCGGGCTTCTTCAACGAATTGATTGAACAAATCGATATTCCAGCGATTTCCGAGCACTTAATGAACACTGTTCACGCCCGTCTTGAAAGGTAATCATGTCTGTTATTGAAATTAAAGATCTTCACGCATCCGTGGAGACAAACGAGGGTCGCAAGCAGATCCTTAAAGGCGTTAACCTAACGATTAATTCCAACGAAACTCACGCTATTATGGGACCAAACGGTTCCGGTAAATCCACTTTGGCATATACCTTAGCTGGTCATCCTAAGTATGAAGTAGATTCTGGTGAAGTTCTGCTCGATGGCGTTGATATTTTGCCAATGACTCCAGATGAGCGTGCACAGGCAGGCTTGTTCTTGGCTATGCAGTATCCAGTAGAGGTTCCAGGCGTGGCAATGACTAACTTCTTACGCACTGCTAAAACCGCTATTGATGGTGAGGCTCCAGCTATTCGCCAGTGGACCAAGGACCTTAACGCAGCGATGAAGAACCTTCGTATGGATCCTAAGTTCGCTACTCGTTCTGTGAATGAAGGCTTCTCCGGCGGCGAGAAGAAACGTGCAGAAGTTCTCCAGCTTGAACTACTTAAGCCGAAGTTCGCTATTTTAGACGAAACAGATTCTGGTTTGGACGTGGACGCTTTGCGCATTGTGTCTGAAGGTGTGAACCGTGCAAAGGACAATACAGGTTTGGGCATTATGATGGTGACCCATTACACCCGTATTCTCAAGTACATTAAGCCAGATATTGTGCATGTATTTGCCGATGGTCATATTGTAGAAACAGCAGGTCCTGAACTGGCTGATTATTTGGAAGAGCACGGTTACGACAAGTATCTTCCAGAAGGTACAACCGAGTCTGCTCAGGCATAAACACCCAGAGACTGTTCAGCTTATGGCGATGTTCCTCATAACGTCGTCATAAGCTGTATTGTTATTTTTACGTACGTTATGAGGAGTTATCCATGTCATTTAATAGCAACACTATTCGTTCTCAATTCCCTCTTCTCACACAGAAAGTGCATGGATATCCGTTAGTGTACTTAGATTCTGGCGCTACTTCTCAAAAACCTCAGGCTGTTATTAATGCTGAATCCGCGTTTTACAGCACAATTAATGCAGGTGTTCACCGCGGTGCACACGAATTAGCATCATTGAGCACGGATGCATACGAAAACGGCCGCTACGCAGTGGCACGTTTAATCGGTGCGCATTATGGAGAAGGTTCTGATGAAATCGTTGTAACTGGGGGAGCAACCGCTGGCCTGAATATGCTTGCTAATGCTTTTGATCATGCCAGTCATGACGGTATAGAACCTTTTGCTGTAGGACCTTCAGATAGCATTGTAACTTCTCGAGCAGAACATCATTCAGTTCTTTTACCTTTCCAAGAGCTTGCTCGTAGAACAGGTGCGCGTTTAGACTTCTTTGATTTAGATGATTCAGGACGCATTGTTACTACTTCTGAATCTCTTGCACGTGTTATTACTGAGCATACGAAAATAGTGGCTGTTACTCATATATCGAATGTGACGGGAGCTACCACCGATATTCCAGCTATTGTGCGTAGGGCGCATGAAGTTGGTGCAATAGTTGTACTCGACGCCTGCCAAAGCGTTCCTCATCTTCCTATCGATGTACATGAACTTGATGTTGATTTTGCCGCTTTTAGCGCGCATAAAATGTATGGACCTACAGGTGTTGGTTTCCTCTATGGCAAACGCGAGATGCTCGAAAAACTACCTCCGATGAATTTCGGAGGATCCATGGTGGAGCTTGCATGGTTAGATAAGCCGGCACAATATATGGCTCCTCCAGCTAAATTTGAAGCGGGTACACAGCCGGTTGCTCAAGTTGTGGCATCAGGAGTTGCTGCTAACTGGATGATGGACTTAGGTATGGAAAACCTAGCCGCACATGAACATGAGCTTGTAGAACACCTTATGCAGATTCAAGATATTGACCATGTGCGTATTTTAGGACCAACAGATACAACAGATCGCATAGGCACTGTAGCGTTTGAGATTGACGATGTTCATCCTCATGATGTGGGGCAGTTTATTGATTCTCGCGGTATTGCTATTCGTGTGGGACACCACTGTGCTCAACCAATTCACCGTCATTTCGGCGTGTATGCGTCTAACCGTGTGTCTCTAGGCGTGTACAATACGCATGAGGATATTGACCGTCTTTTAGAAGCTGTTGCAGAAGTATACGGTTTCTTCCACCGCTAAACGAGGAGTTGTATGTTCGAGTCAATGAGTAATGCTGAGCTGGAACAGATGTATCAAGAGGTTATTCTCGAAGCATCGAAAGCGCCTCATGGTAAGCAGAAGTTTGCAGCGGACATTACCAGTGCGGACGCAGAAAAATCAGATAATGCTGTAGCACATGCAACTTTGAGTGCAGAACATGAGTATTGCGTTACAGCACAATCTCATCAATTCAATCCAACCTGTGGAGATGAAGTAACTGTGCGGGTAGAGCTTACGAATGGAAAAAACGGCGAACCTATCCGCATTGAAAAACTTATGTGGGACGGACAAGGATGCTCTATTTCTCAAGCAAGCCTATCTATTATGTATGATCTGGTTGCTGGAAAAACTCTCGACGAGGCTATGGAATTGTTCCGAACCTTCCATAAACTCATGGAATCACGTGGAGCAGGTCTAGAAAATGAAGAAGAAATCGAATCGCTCGACGATGCCATAGTTTTTCAAGGCGTATCGCGCTATCCGATGCGTATTAAATGCGCTCTTTTAGGATGGGAAGGTCTTAAAGATTCAGCCGCTCAAGCGCTCACTCATATCAATCAATAAAATCAGGGAGAAACAAGATTATGGCAGCCAACAATCTGGTTCCACAACCTTCGGGCAGTATTCTTGATGCAGTGTCACGTGTTTTTGATGACTCACAGCTTGCACAACAAATTGCCCAGAATCCTTCCTCAGCAGGTATGCTAGAAGAATCATATAAAAAAGCTCAGGTCAAGGAGGCATCCCAAATGACTGAGACACAAAACACAGAGGAATTTAAAGGCGTTACCTTAACATTCATTGATGAAATCGGTAGGGTAACGGCTAAAGATGTAAAGGAAGCTCTCCATCAGGTTACTGATCCTGAACTGGGTGTGGATGTTGTTGATCTCGGTTTAGTCTATGGCATTGAAATCGATGAACTCGGTCGAGCTATTTTAACTATGACGCTTACCACACCAGCATGCCCATTAACCGATCTTATTGAAGATGAATGTGCTGCTGTTCTTGCTGGATTAGTAGAGGAATTCCGTGTTGATTGGACGTGGACACCTGCATGGAATGTGGACATGATTACAGAAGAAGGCGCAGCGCAACTCGCCGCTCTGGGCTTTAATCTCAATAATTTACCGCGTGCATACGCATAAATTCTCATGCTCGCGCTACAATAAAATCTCAACGATGTAGTAAAGACGCTCCTAGTGAGCTTAGGCTAATAACATAATGCTTGAGCTGATTGGGAGCGCTTTTTTGAGAGAAAGATTGAGAGATTATGTCGTTGAATTTCACATGGCAA
>ERZ506759.281-NODE-281-length-18852-cov-5.70905_pt1 | contig 18852 bp, 14 predicted proteins | sample MGYA00513042_ERZ506759 | MGnify/ENA metagenome assembly ERZ506759
GTGTGCTCTTCCGATCTTGCACCAGCTTCGAGAGCTGCAGTAGCCAATGGGCCACGTGCGAAAACGATTACGCGAGCGGTCTTACCAGTGCCGTTAGGCAAGTTCACGGTACCGCGAACGAGCTGGTCAGCCTTACGTGGATCTACGTTGAGGTTGTATACAGCCTCAACAGTTTCATCGAAACCGCGAGCTGGCATGCTCTTGAGCAATGCAATAGCTTCAGATGCGGTGTAGAGGTTTGAACGATCTACCTTTTCGGCAGCTTCGCGATACTTCTTAGAACGCTTTGTCATCTGCTTCTCCTTAGCAGTCGCAGTGTGGGCAAGCGTTTGCCCTTCTGCTTCGTGGATAATAATTAGTCGGTTACGGTAATGCCCATAGAGCGTGCGGTACCCTCGATGATCTTCATACCTGCTTCGATATCGCGAGCAGACAAATCAGCCATCTTGGTTTCAGCGATTTCGCGTACCTGTGCCTTGGTTACAGAGCCAACCTTGGTGGTGAGAGGATTTCCAGCACCCTTATCCACGCCAGCTGCCTTGCGAAGAAGTTCTGCTGCTGGAGGTGTCTTCAGAACGAAGGTGAAGGAACGATCTTCATATACAGTGATTTCTACTGGGATGATCTGACCGATCTTATCCTTAGTAGCATCGTTGTATGCCTTGGTGAAGTCCATGATGTTCACACCATGGGAACCCAATGCTGGACCCAGTGGTGGAGCAGGGTTTGCCTTACCTGCAGCAATCTGCAGCTTGATGAGCGCTGAGACTTTCTTCTTAGGAGCCATTTTATGGTTCTTCTTTCTGTTAGCGGTTCAACGGAGTTTGTCTCGTAAGACGCGCCCCTCCCGCGGTTTTCATCTTCTCTGCCTTTCAGCGTGCCAAAGCGTGCTGAAAATGGCAAGCCTTTCTATTATGCCTGATTGTTGTGACAAATAGCAAGTTTGGAGGAAGGATAGTTGTGCTCATGGCTGTGCGACATGACGGGCGCGCACATAGCACGGCTGACAGCGTCCGGTTTAAGTTTTGAGCACGTGAATCATGGAATAGCCATAGCCACCCACTTTTCACGTCCCAGACCACGCGCAAACAAAGTTCGCGTCCACTCTCTCGGGTGAACGCGAAGACAGAATAACAGCTTTAAGTAGCCTTAAGCGTCAATCTTAGCCACTTGATCGAAACCAAGTTCTACTGGGGTTTCGCGACCAAAGATAGATACAAGCACAGACAGCTTTTGTGTTGCTGGACTGACCTCAGAAATAACTGCAGGCATCGTAGCGAACGGACCATCAGTAACAGTCACGGATTCACCCACAGAGAAGCTGACTTCAATCTGGCGAGCCTTCTTACGAGCTTCAATATTGTCAGTGCCCTTCAATGCCTCAGAACGAATCATTGGAGCCATCATAGACACAACTTCTTTGCGAGACAGTGGAGCTGGTTCACCGCCGTTACCCACAAAACCGGTTACGCCCTCTGTTTCGCGCACAATACGACGAGCATCCTCATCTGGCCACATGCGGATAAGCACATATCCTGGGATGCGTACGCGGGTAACAACTTTCTTACCCTTGTCAGTATGCTGTTCCACCTCTTCCATAGGAACTTCGATTTGGAAAATTTGGCTTTCCAGACCATATGACTGAACGCGAGATTCTACGTTCATCTTTACGCGCTTTTCGTAGCCGGAGTAAGTATGCAGAACATACCACTTACCTTCCAGACCGCGCAAAGACTTAGAGAAGTCCTGAACTGCCTTCTCACCTGGATCGAGAGCATCTTCAGCTTCAACATCCTGAGCTTCAGTTTCCACGTCTACTTCAGCTTCTACTGGCTCTGCAACTTCTGCAACCTCAAGAGCTTCTTGATTTTCTTCAAAATTCTCAGTCATAATTCCCTACTGGGTTAATCTCGATAGTTTTATATGCAATACAAGCTTTTACTAGCCAAACAAGGTGACCATGAGCTTACCTAAGCCAAAGTCCAAACTTGTAATAAAGATCATGAGCAATACAACGAAAATGAACACTGCTACAGACCATCCCAGTAATTCCTTACCTGATGGTGCTACAACTTTAGAGAGTTCTTCAAACGTCTGCCTGATGAACATACCAACGCGCAGGAAGATATTTGGCTTGCGAACTTTTGCAGCCTTAGTGTTCTCAGACTTTGCCATTTTGCAATCCTCACTCAATGTTTCTGTGCAGTTTTACTGCCCTAGCAGGGGCCGCGGGACTCGAACCCACAACCTACGGTTTTGGAGACCGTTGCGCTACCAATTGCGCCAGACCCCTAGGTGTACTGGTAACATCGTACACAATCCTCGGGATTGCCTTTATATTGTGACAAGTACCCTCGACTATGTAACGACGTATGGCGTTTTTACCGCCAAATGTTCAGTTTACCGTGGAATGTCGATTTCGTCTAATCACTTATTTTTCAATTCCTCCACCAGCACATCTTCTCCATACTCTCGGCGTGGCGCACGCATAACGCAACAGCTACGAAAAAGTGCATAAGCCCGTCTCGACTTATGCACTTTAACCGCACTGTAGTAAGGCTTATGCGAGCCATTCTTTCAAACGATGCATACCCTCAGCTAAGTCATCATCTGCCAAAGCGTAGGAAAAACGAATATATCCAGGTGCGCTAAATCCTTCACCAGGAACAGCTGCTACATGTACTTCATCTAAAATCAGGGCTGCAAGCTGCACTGTATTTTCACAAACCGTTCCGTTCTTACCGAGCGGTTTACCGAGCAAACCTGTAAAATCAGCGAAAGCATAGAAAGCCCCCTTTGGCATCTCGCAACTCACACCTGGCAACTCATTAAGAGCGCTTACGATGGCGTGACGACGGCGATCGAAAGCCTCACGCATAGCAGCTACAGCACTTAAATCGCCAGCAATAGCAGCCACTGCAGCGCGCTGAGGAACATTAGACACGTTCGACGTCATATGTCCCTGTAACTTCGTTGCTGCTTTCGCCACTTCAGCAGGAGCGAGAAGCCAGCCGACGCGCCAACCAGTCATGGCATAAGTTTTCGCAACACCGTTCAGAACAATCAACCGATCACGCACCTCAGGTACAAGAGAACCAATACGCGCGGTTTCGGCGTCATCATAAGTCATGTGCTCATAAATTTCGTCGGAAATAACCCATACATCGTGCTCGATAGCCCACTTCGCGATTGCGCGCAAAGTATCTGCAGACCATACAGCACCTGTTGGGTTGTTTGGAGAATTAATGATGATAGCTTTAGTACGTTCGGTAGTAGCTGCTTCGATTTGCTCGATACTTGGTTCGAAAGTATGCTCAGCATCTGCAAAAACCTCGACAGGCACGCCACCAGCAAGTTTGATTGTTTCTGGGTAAGATACCCAGCAAGGAGTAGGAACGATTACTTCGTCCCCCTCGTTAAGAATAAGTTGGAAGCTCGCGTACACCGCATGCTTGCCGCCGTTAGTTACCACTATCTGCTGAGGATCTACCTCATAGCCGCTATCGCGTGCGGTTTTGTGAGCAATTGCTTCGCGAAGTTCTGGTAAACCTGCTGTTGCAGTATAACGATGATTTTTTGAGTCCTGCGCTGCTTCTACTGCTGTGCGCACAATATAGTCAGGCGTTGGGAAATCAGGTTCTCCAGCGCCGAAACCAATAATATCGATACCGCTTGCTTTAAGAGCTTTTGCTTTAAGATCGACTTCTAAAGTAGCTGATGGTGCAACATTATGAATGCGTGTGCTTAACTGTGCCATGCCTTCACATTAGCGCGTGGGCTTTACTAACACCAAATCATCGCGATGAATAATGGGACGAGCATATTCTGCTCCCAAGAATCTCTCAATCTGCTCAGTATTTTTTCGAGCAAGCGAGGAAATATCATCCGAATCAAAAGCACATAATCCGCGGGCAATTTTATTGCCATGCGTATCTTCTACCCACACCGGAGCACCAGCAGAAAAATCGCCATCCGCACCTAAGGTTCCTACAGCTAGTAGCGAGGTTTTTCCTGTTTGTACGGCACGAGCAGCACCATCATCCACCACAACAGTTCCCTGAGGATGAGAAGCATAACCAATCCATAGACGTCGAGCTGATTCGCGAGCGCGAATAGGCGCAAACGCCGTTCCCACAGCATCGCCCATTAATGCAGGAGCTGCATTAGCTGCAGACGTAAGCAAGCATGGAATACCGGAGGCGGTGGCAATGCGCACTGCATCCACCTTGGTCACCATCCCGCCCGTACCCACAGCCGAGCCCGTCCCCGCAATCGTCGAATCGTCAATCTCTTCAAGAGCATTATGCACAAAAGTCAAGCGCCGCGCCCCCGGCTGACTTGGAGGAGCAGTGTAGAGTCCGTCAACGTCGGAGAGCAGAATCAAAGCTTGAGCGCGCACAATATTGGCTACAAGCGCACTTAAATGATCGTTATCTCCAAAACGCACTTCACTGGTAACCAACGTGTCGTTTTCATTCACAATAGGAACAACGCCGAATTCAAGCAAACGCTCCATCGTGTTGCGCACATTGCGGTAGCGCGCAGAACGCATGGTATCTTGGGCAGACATGAGCACCTGTCCAACACGAATATCGTAGCGCGCAAAGGCTTTCTCATACTCCGCCATGAGCAATCCTTGCCCCACGGCTGCAGCTGCTTGGCGAGAAACTGAATCATCAGGACGGCTAGTAAAACCGAGTGGCTTCAAACCAGCTGCCACCGAACCAGACGACACAAGCACAACGCGCGCCCCCAACTGAACAGCGGAGGCTAGCGATGTAACTAAATGGTTGAGTTTATCGACATCGAGCATGCCCTGTGCCGAAGTCAGTGAACTTGAGCCCACCTTCACCACAATTGTTTGTGCTTGCAGAATGCGACTGCGTGTTTGTTCCTCATTCATAAATTCGTGAGCCTTTACTCTGCGCTCTCTACATTCTCCATACCATCAGCGCGTGCTCCTTCAGCGCCGTCGTTAAAACGCGCTCCTTCACCACGTGCACCATCAGAACCACCATCAGCATCAAAACGCTTCAAGAAGTCCTGAGCACCTTCAGGGTCATCTACGCGAGACGGATCTGCCCAGTGTCCAGCTTTACGTTCTTCCATCATGGCGTTACGCACAGCTGTTTTGGCGTCCATCCACTCGTGGTAACGACGGCGACGCTCCACATTTGTACGACGACGGTTAAGACCTTGAACCTCATCCAAACGCAAATCATGACCGCGTTGAGCATGTGGGTCTCCGTCCAGCATTTCTGCACCAGCTTGCACAGTTGGATCCCAATCAAAAGCCATAGCATTCTCGCCACGTCCAATGCGAACTTCATCACCTACGCGAGCGCCTTTAGCACGCAAAGCATCTTCCACTCCCAAACGAGCCAAGCGGTCAGCTAAATAACCCACAGCTTCCTCGTTATCAAAGTTTGTTTGACGCACCCAACGTTCAGGCTTCGAGCCGGTAACAGTAAACCAGAAGTTGCCATCGCGATCCTGCTCACGCTCAATCTCAAAGTCAAAGCCCAAACCTACAGCCTTAGAATTACGTGCTTTGCGTTCAAGAGGACGAATAACAACGCGCTCTTCTTCCGCAGCTGCCATCCGCTCAGCAACGCGCGCACGCATCTTCTCCACCAAATCACTCAACGCATACGTCAGTTGCTTTAATCCTTCATGAGAAGCCGTCGAAATAATAAAGACCTTATGTCCCATCTTCTCAAAATCAGGCTTCACAAACTCAGCTAATTCCTTAGCATCAGGAATATCAGCCTTGTTCAAAATAATCACTCGCGGACGCTCGGCAATAGGAATAGCACCCAAAGGAGTGCCAAGCTGCTCAGCATACTGAGCAAGCTCATTTTCTAAAGCATGATAATCAGACACAGGGTCACGGTCTTGTTCAAGCGTTGCGCAATCAATCACATGAGCGATAACTTGCGTGCGCTCAATATGACGTAAGAATTCCAAGCCTAAGCCCTTACCTTGTGCGGCGCCTGGAATAAGTCCTGGAACGTCAGCAATAGTAAAACGCTTATCTCCCGTATTGACCACGCCAAGATTAGGAACCAAAGTAGTAAATGGGTAATCAGCAATCTTTGGACGCGCAGCCGACAGCGTGGACACCAGCGAAGATTTACCCGCACTTGGATAGCCTACCAACGCAACATCTGCAATAGATTTCAGCTCCAAAATAATATCGCGCTCTTCACCAGGTTCACCAAGTAAGGCGAAGCCTGGAGCTTTACGGTTTTTGCTCGCTAAAGAGCGATTGCCTAAACCACCAGCGCCACCTTGAGCCACCACAAAACTATCTCCAGCGTGACTTAAGTCAGCGAGAATCTCCTCGTTCTTGTGCTTTGCCGCGCTTATAACGGTGTTCGTTTTGGCAACAGCAGCCCCGGCACTACCAGCACCAGAAGTAGCAGCTCCACCAGTTCCATTAGCACCCGTAACCGAGCTAGCCCCAAAAACAACCGTGCCTACTGGAACAGGCAAAATCAAGTCCTCTCCGCGAGAACCATCCTTGTTATCGCCTTTACCCATCGTGCCACTAGGCGCTGTGCGATGAGGCATATAACGGTAGTCCAGCAATGAGGTTGCGTTAGTATCCGCTACAACGATAACGCTACCGCCGTCGCCACCATCGCCACCGTCTGGGCCAGCTAGCGGCTTGTATTTTTCGCGTCGAATAGATGCAGCACCATTACCGCCATCGCCGCCTTTAACATGAACCGTTACGCGGTCTACGAAGTCACTCATGATTTATCCTTATATACCTTTACAACAGACCCCTGCTCGGAGCGCTCCATTAATAGAGAACTCGTCGCTCGGAGATACTCCGTGAGCAGAGACATTCCTCGTTCGCTCGGAACGCCTTATTAAGAGAAATACCTCATTAAGAGAGATACCCTCTAGCGCAGCACACCCCGCGAAGAGACTCTCACTCAGAGCCCCCCTCACTCAGAGCCCCCGTTAAGAGCCGCACCCTGCAAGCAGGCTCACCCCGTGAACAGAACCCCCACAAAAGCCTTATATACACAAAAAGCCGCGCTCAAGTGGCGCGGCTTCAAGCTGTCCGAATTTACTCGGAGATTACGTCTACAACCTTGCGATCGCGACGGGTACCGAACTTTACGGTGCCGTCTACGAGAGCAAAGAGAGTGTGATCCTTGCCAAGACCAACGTTCTGGCCTGCATGGAACTTAGTACCGCGCTGGCGAACGATAATGTTGCCTGCTACTACTGCTTCACCGCCGAACTTCTTCACACCCAGGTATTGTGGGTTTGAATCGCGACCGTTGCGGGTACTTGCCGCACCTTTCTTATGTGCCATGACTTATTCCTTTCGAAAAATGACTCGGCTATAATCCTCTACACCGCGAGTTACGCGATGGAGGTTACCTTGAGAACAGTCAACTTCTGGCGGTGACCCTTACGGCGTGCTACACCAGTCTTGTTCTTGTACTTCTGGATGCTAATCTTCGGACCCTTAGCTTCGTCGTCTACAACTTCGGCCTTAACAGTCATCTTTGCCAAGTCCTTAGCTGCGAGAACAACCTTGGAACCATCAACTACGAGTGCAACAGGGAACTCTACGGTATCGCCCTTCTTTGCATCAAGACGGTTGACGGTAAATTCGTCGCCTACCTCGACCTTTTCCTGGTGGCCGCCGGCTTTCACAATAGCGTACATGTTCTTACCTTTGCCTCTTAAAAGCTTTAACGTTCGTTTTATCTTCTAAACTGTTCCCGGGCATACCAACCCGAGGTGTTCACAAGACACCAACAATCTAATATATTGCATCGCTTGACATCCGTCAAGTCGAGCAACACACAGGACTTGTAACTTTACTGCCTAGTTTGGACGAGCAATACGGTTACGCGCCCTGTTTCGTTGCTGCAAACAAAATCTTCACGATTATTGCTTGGTAGCGGCCTTTTACTCGACTTCCTGATTATGCTGATTATGCTCTTTGCCCGCCCGAGAACCACGTGACTCTTGCAAGGTCTTGAGGTCTTCGGAAATCAAAGCCAAGGTTGTAGATGCTTCACGGTTTTCCACGCTTGGCGTTTCGCTCGTGTCCGCTCTTTCATTGCGATCATCACTACGACCATCGCTACGATTTTCAGCTCCATCTGCTGCACTGTTATTGTGCTGACCGCCTTCACTCTGGGCATTAGAAACCACAGCATTGCCCGACACTCCAGAAGACACCTCTGAAGCCTCCGCAGAAGACACACCAGAAGACACCGCAACGCTGTATCCACTGTTTGTATTCGCCGAAGCTGCAGCAATTGCTGCCATAGAGTTTTTAGCTTTTTCACTCGTTCCAGCGCGTTCTTCGCGTGGCTGAGCAGTCTCGCTCACCTTTCCATGAGCAATATGAGCAGCATGTGCAGAGTGAGCCGCATGCTTATTTGTCTTTACGAAAGGATCTCCACCCTTCATTGCATACGGATCATCATACTGAGCGGACACAGTTGGCTCGTCATGCAAAATAAAGCCACGACCACCACAGGTTGGGCACTCCTCTGAGAAGGCTTCAACCAAGCCTTGTCCCACGCGCTTTCGTGTCATCTGAACCAAACCCAGCGAGGTTACTTCAGCAACCTGATGTTTCGTGCGGTCTCGAGACAAACACTCAACCAATCGACGCAAAACAAGATCGCGGTTAGCAGGCATCACCATATCCACGAAATCGATCATGACCATGCCTCCAATATCGCGCAAACGCAGCTGACGCACAACTTCCTCAGCAGCTTCCAAATTGCATCGGGTAACTGTCTCTTCCAGCGACTTGCCCTTGCCAATAAAACGTCCTGTATTCACGTCAATCGTGGTCATTGCTTCGGTACGGTCAATAACCAAAGAACCGCCGGACGGCAAATATACCTGACGCTCCATGCCCTTACGCAACTGGCTATCAATCTGCCAGCGGTCAAACACGTCTTTACCTCGATGCTCTGCTGGGTCCCAACGTTCTACGCGGTCAAGCAAATCAGGCGCAGCAGATTCAATATATTCATGAATGCGGTTATATACATCTTCGCCCTCAACAACAAGCTTCTTAAAGTCATCGTTAAAGATGTCTCGAATCACGCGAATAACAACGTCTGGCTCGCCTTGCAGGAGATGCGGTTTCTTGGAGTTCTTCAGTTCCTCTAACTGAGCAGAAATATGCTCCCACTGGTTCTTCAGATGCTCGAAATCTTTAATAATAGCTTCTTCAGGAGCGCCTTCAGCAGCGGTTCGAATAATAACGCCCACTTCTTCTGGAGCTACTTTCGACACAATAGACTTCAAACGAGCACGCTCGCGTTCAGGAAGTTTGCGGCTTACTCCTGTCATGCTTCCCGATGGCACGAGCACAAGGAAACGACCTGCAAGAGTAATCTGGCTGGTTAAGCGTGCACCTTTATGTCCGATTGGATCTTTCGTTACCTGAACGAGCACAGGATCGCCTGACTGGAAAGCGTGTTCCATACGACGAGGCTGACCGTCTAAACGTGTGGTATCCCAATTCACTTCGCCTGCATACAGCACACCGTTGCGCGCCTGACCAATATCTACGAAGGCTGCTTCCATACTTGGTAGCACGTTTTGCACGCGTCCCTGGTAAATATTGCCCACAGCGGATACTTCTGCAATATCGGAAATATAATGTTCAACCAGCACATCGTCTTCAATAACGGAGACCTGCGTATGGCTTCCGCGTTCGCGCACAACCATTAAACGGTTGACTACTTCACGGCGAGCTAAGAAATCTTGCTCGGTAATCAGTGCTGCCTGACGGTTACGGTCGCGACGATTATCGCGACGACGCTGACGCTTCGCTTCCAAACGTGTTGAACCGGCAACATCCGTAATTTCATCAATATACTGCTGCTTACGGGAACGACCGCGCGTATCTTCTCCTGTGTCTGCTGAAGAAGACAACGAATCAGACGACTGATTATCATCGTCCTGCGCATTCTTCGAGCCACGGCGACGACGGCGACGACGACGTGTGGTGAACTCTTCATCCGCTTCCTCAGCTTCTTGAAGCATAGCGCTACGGCGACGAGGACGGTGCGAAGAGCTTTCAAAGCTTTCCGCTTCATCATCATTGCGCATATCGCCTTCAATAGGCTCGTAGTCAATCTCATCGAGCTCCAAATCGCTTTCAATCAGCTCGACTTCTGCTGCTGCTCGACGCTCTTGAGCATTCAGACGGCGATTGCGACGAGAGCGCGAATCTGTGTCGAATTCGTCAACATATTCCGCGGAACCGTTTTCTTCGTTACGCTCGTTGCGCTCGTTACGTTCGTTTTTATCTTTGCGGTTACGACGGCGAGAAGAACGCACGTTGTCGTCATCCTCATGCTGATTATTCTGTGCGCTTGAACGAGAACGTTCAGTTTCATCTAAAGCAGCGCTAATAGTATCGAGAACATCGTTATTATCTGCGTTCTCATGATTCTTATCGCGACGATGACGGCGATTGCGATGCAAGGTATTCTCGTCCTGCTCTTCATCGCGATAATCGCTACGCGATGAGCGCGTTATTTCAGGAATAACAGGAGCTTGGAACAGCAGGCTCATCATCGGATTGGTTGGAGCACTGAATTCTTCGACTGCACGAGCATCCTCATGATTTGTTTGGGATGACGAGAACTCTAAAGCCTGACTTACTGCTGCACGAGCACGTTCAGAACGTGCTGTTGGTGTATCTTGTGCAGAATCTGGTTCTTGAGCTGCGCTAAACTGCTCCTCGGCTTTCGCGCGATTAGCACTGTTATTGCTACGGTTAGCGCTGTTAGCGCTGTTGGCACTGGTAGCACTGGTAGGGCGATCCTCCATTGTGATACGACGGCGAGGGCGTGAACGCTGAACGCGCGGATTTTCGTCTCGCTCTTGAGTCTTTTCTTCTGCCACCACTTGCGAAGTAACAGCGGATTCCTCAGAATCGGTCTCGGTGCTTCCCGAAGGCTTATGCTCAGAAACAGCGCGAGAGCTCTCCTGAGCACTCTTCTGCGTTGCAGACTCTTCTACAACAACTTCGTCCGGAACAATAATGCCTCTATCAACAAAGAGTTCGCTAGCAATGCGTTGAGCTTTGTCGCTGCGCGTATATGCCGCTGATGTCTGCTGTGCAGATGTGCGGTTCTTCTCGCTATCTGCAGGTTCAGAACCGTCGCTGGACTGCTTATCCGATTGCTTTTCCGCCTGCACATCAGCCCGCTCATTCGGCATATTCTCCGCATTCTGTACGCTCTGCCCGTCTGCCTGCGTTATTGCCTGTACCTGCTGAGTAGTATCAGCACTTTCAGGCTTAGCGTTCACCTGAGATTGAGCTGATGTCTCTTGAGAAGATACAGTATGCGAAATTTGTGTTACTTGGGAATCCTGAGAACCGCTAACACGCACAACACGGCGCGATCCTTTATTAGTGCGACGTCCCAGAACAGGTGGTTCCTGATTCATACGCTCAGACACTTGTGTCTCCAGTCAAGCAGCTGCGTCTGCTGTGCTTTCCGTGTTTACAGCTCACCTATAAGATGACACGTTTTGCAACGTTTCGTTTCATCGGCGCACCGTAAACGGTTAAAAGTCTGTCATATCTATGCGGACGCCAACGCTTGCCTACAAATCCTCATGTTTTCATCCCTATTAGGCAAGGGGATCAACGCATAGTGTGTGGTTACTACGCAGAGTTACCGAGTTCAGTTTACCACAGGAGTTGCTCTGAGCCACGTCTCTAAAAGTTGCGCATACTCAGTCACAGCATCAAGAGCTACTTGTTCATCTGATTTATGAGCCAGCAGAGCATCTCCTGCACCCAGATTTACTGCAGGAATTCCCAAAGAACTAAAACGCGCCACATCTGTCCAGCCAAATTTCGCGCGTGGCTGCTCGCCAGTTGCGTCACGAACTAAAGATACCAAAGACTGAACGAGCGGATGCTGCAAACCTGGGCGAGCGCCTGCTGATTCATCTTTCATATCAATATCAAAGCCTTCAAAAAGTCCCCCGTCAGCTCGTACCGGCCCTACTCCTACTCCACTAGCAGTCGCGCAGCCTTCTCCCATCAGTAAAGCTTTTGCTTGCTGTATCGTCTTATCTGGAGCAAAACGATAATTCACATGCACACGGCAGTGTTGCGGAATAATATTCGTTCCTTCTCCGCCCTCAATCATGGTTGCGTTTAATCCTTCGCGATAATCCAAACCGTCAACACTAATCGTTGCCGGCTCATATTCGCTGAGCAAAGTCAGTACTCGAGCAGCATGATGAATCGCATTATCTCCCATCCATGCACGCGCGGAATGTGCGGCTACTCCATGAGTAAGCACATCAAAACGCATAGTTCCGTTGCAGCCGCCTTCAATAAGACCGCTGGTCGGCTCACCAATAATCGCAAAATCTCCCTGCACCCACCCAGGATGCGCAGCCAGCACATGACCCAAACCATTCTTCTCTGCCTGCACTTCTTCATGGTCATAAAACACATAAGTCACGTCGCAACGCAGCTTATCCGCGCTATCTAAAACGCCCGCTAAATACGCAAATACTGCATCGCTCGCCTTCATATCGGTAGCTCCACGCCCCCACATAACTGGAGACTGCGGATAATCTCGCGCAACGTCTTCACGGATACGCGCATCTCCTGGCTGCAATATTTGCGGCGGAAAGTTATCGATAACAGGCACCACGTCTATATGACCTACCAGCAGCACGCGCTCAGCCTTGCCAAAATGAGTTGAAGCCACCACAGCATCTTCATGGCGATGAACCTCTAAATGCACATAGCCGCGCAGATATTCTTCGAGAGCATCAGCGAGCGCGCTTTCTTCATCAGAAACCGAGTAGATGCGCATAATGCGTTCGAACAGCGCGTGCAGGCGTGTTGGATCCAGTTGCGTTACATTTTCCGTGATGTCTAGAGCAGTCATAATTCATATCGTAAACTATCTGCACCCTGAGAGCATACATCGTGGCACTATGTGAGTATGGGATTATTGAGTGCGTTGCAGGGTTTTGCGGTTATTGGCATTGTTATTGGCACGGGATATGTGGCGGCACGTCTGCAAATTGGCGGTTCTCAGGCTCAATACGTTTTGAACCGCATAAGTTTTTTCGTTTCTAGCCCGTGCCTAATGTTTGCTATTTTATCGAAAGAACATTTAAATAAAATTTTTGATTCAACGATTATTGTTGCTTTTGCTTCTGCTGCAGCTGTGGGACTTATTTTTATTCTTATTAACTCTTTGCTTTTTAAGCTGGGGAAAGCAGAAACAACGATTGGCGTGCTCAACTCTTTGTACTTAAATTCCAATAATATTGGATTGCCTGTGGCCACATATATTATTGGCAACCCTGCTTTGGTAGCTCCTATCTTGGTTATGCAGCAGGCTCTGTTTACTCCTGTTGCATTGACTGTTTTAGACGTTCAGACCAGCGGTAAGTTTTCTTTCAAACGCATTGCATCGCAGCCGCTGCATCAGCCACTGCTGATTGGTTCGTTAGCAGGTATTACCATATCTTGGATTTCTGCTATGGCAGGGCATTTTATTGTTCCGCAATGGATTTTTGATCCGATTAATATGATTGGTAATTCTGCTGTTCCGCTGATTTTGATGGCTTTCGGCATGAGTTTGTATGGAACTAAACCTCTGCAGAAAGGCGCGCATATTCCAGCTATTGCTACTGTTGCTGTGCTGAAGAATATTGTGATGCCTCTGATTGCTTTCGTTTTGGCATATCTGATGGGTTTCCGCGGCGCTACCTTATATGGCTGCGTTATTTTAGCTGCTCTGCCAACAGGACAAAACGTTTACAATTACGCAGCGCGCTATGATGTAGGGACGAGCTTTGCGCGCGATGGCACGCTGTTTAGCACTTTGACTTCACCATTATGTATTTCGATTATTGCTTTACTGTTTAGTCATTAAAACACTGAAAGGTAATTCCGCCACGAATAAATAGAATGATTCATTGTGATTCGCGTGCTGTATCTTTCACCGCTATCAATAGCACTACTCGTTAAAGCTGTTTGACCACTCAAATCGCAGCTGGTAAAAGCTTTACCATTCACTGCTAAACACAGCCATGAAAGATACAACAGAAAACGCACGCACGGCAACCAACAGTGCTACCATCGCCTCACAGGAACAAAACAGACCCTTCGGTTTTTATCGGGGTCGTGTAGGTTGCAGGTGCGTGATTGTTGCGGGTGTGGAACGCTGACAATGCTCGCGGTCATCGTTGAGAGTGTTTTCAGTCTTCGTGCTGTGCGTGAATCGTGGAACGCTCTACCAAGTCATGCTTCACGAACCACCCTAGGGCTCCTACACACCGCAATAATAAACAGATAAGCCCAACCAAAACCAAAAACCTCGCTAAGTCCCAAGCGCGACAAAACAACACGGACAGAATTGATTAGTGGAACTTGCTGGTGGAGGATGCCCTTTTAGACCACCCTCCACTAGCAACGTAGAATAGCGTATTTACACGCGCTGCTCTCGAGCAACAACATTCAATCGTTGCTCAAAATTCGCCCAATCTTGCTTAAAGTACGAGAGTAATGGCACGCTATCCATGTCTTCTACTGCAAGCCACCGTACATCTTCGCTTTCGTCATCTGTAGCAAGAGGACGAACCATATGTTCTGGTTTTTCAAAAGCAAATACTGTTGTGTAGCCCCATGGACCGTGGTCTTCGCAGTACGCGCCCACCACCACAATATCGTCCGGATGAATATTCGCCTCTTCAGCAGCCTCGCGCAACGCCCCCTCAATCACGTTTTCTCCCGTTGCCAGCGCTCCACCCGGGATGCCCCATGTGCCCCCTTCCGCGCTCCATGCTGCGCGGTGTTGCATAGCAACATGGGAAATATTCCCATCATCATCGCGTCGTGCCACGAGTACGCCCGCTGCACTATTGCGCCCCCAATGTTCATGCCCGCATGCACAGTCAATCCACCCGTCTCCAGGTTGCATAATATTGCTGTCCGGAATATCTGGGGTCACCTCTTTCGCATGGGTGAAAATCTGAGCATCTGTCGCATTCCACAGATTCGTCCAACTAATGCCCAGTTCTTCAACTAATGCACGCACCGTGGGAACGCTCAAACCCATAACGCCGCTAGGATCTCCTTGAATAGACTCAATAAATGCTGAGCCAATCCCTTCGAGAGTAAAGCAGCCAGCCACTTCCAATGGTTCACCTGTTGCAATATAACGTTCAATATCATCATCGCTAAAGTCAGCAAAATTCACATGAGCGTAACTAATGGACTGAGCCATATCTCCGGTCGATAAATCAATAACCACATGACCAGTCCATAATGTTCCTGTAGCCCCACGCATAGCGCGTAAACGTTCACGCGCAACCTCAGCCGTATGTGGCTTTCCATACACAGCCCCGTCAAGAGTGAACAGCGAATCACAGCCAATCACCACTGGACCGCGCACAAGTCCCGACAGCCCTAAGTGGTCACGCACGTAATCAGCTAAATCAACACGTTCGGCAACGCTTCCCTGCCCTTGCTCTATCGGACGCGAAATTGTTAACTCTCCGCGAGCCTCCTGCATCGTGTTCCACGTGGAACGGTAGTCATCAGCAACAGCTTGTGCTTTAGCACGCGCCAAAACGAGCACCCGCTCTTCAACGCTTAAATCGTTGACGTGCACGCCGCGGTCAGTTGCCAAAGACGCTAAAACAGCATCTTCATCTACATGCGATACGCGTATTGTGGGACAAATACCGGCATGCACCAGCAAACGAGCGCGAGATGGCGATTGAGAAGCTAAAACAACAGGAATAGTCATAATTTCACTCCTTTTCAACGTTATTCAGCGCTAATCTGCACTCCCGAACGGTCTACCGATAAATGCACCATATGCCAATGGCTCATATCCACGCCACGAGCAGTAATATTATGCAAACTATCGGTAGCGTCAGAAGCATGTAATGCGAGCACGCATGGACCGGCGCCAGAAATAGTAGAAGCGTATCCTTGAGAGCGCAAGAAAGTCATTAAATCAGCAGATGCTTGCATCAGAGGTGCGCGATACGGCTGATGCAAGGTATCTTCAGTCGCCTCAAATAACAAGTCATTATCTGCATTCGCCATAGCTGCTGGAAGCAGAGCAACGCGCGATACATTAGTCAAAGCATCTGCATACGGTACGGTTGACGGCAAAACTTTGCGCGCTTCTTCAGTAGACAGTTCAAAATTCGGAATAAAAATCCACGCATGAATATCTTTATGCACTGGGTATATTTGCGTGCGAAAATCCTGCCCGCTCTTCCACGAAACTGTCATACCGCCATAGACTGCTGGCGCTACGTTATCAGGATGACCCTCTATACGCGCAGCAACCTGGAAAATAGCATCGCGTATTTCGCGCTGAGTGCTATCTAATCCCGCTAAGCCAGCGGCCAAACTAACGCCCGCGACAATAGCGCTAGCAGATGACCCCATTCCGCGGGACTGAGGAATACGGTTATACGCTTTCATGCGCAAACCAAACTCCGGCAAATCAAACTCTTCAGCAGCAGCCCGCAAAGCTTTAACAATCAGGTGACGCTCATCGCGCGGCAATGTATCTGCACCCTCACCAATAATCTCAATATCTACGCTTTGTGTAGGCAAAGCTTCTACATAAATCGTGTCGTAGAAGCCCAAGGCTAAACCGCAGGCGTCGAAACCAGGTCCCAAGTTGGCGCTTGTTGCTGGAACGTCCACACGAACGCGCGATGCTGCAAAAACCATCATGTTCCTTACTATATGCTGTTTCTCAGAGCTGGCTCAAGATAAAAAATACTCAAGATAAGAAGCGACTCGAGACACTCAAGCGGCTCGAGATAAGAAAACACTCAAGCTTCTCAAGCCTTTCACTTCAGTCAGCGCTGGATTCAGTTACACACTTCACATCAGTTACACAGTTTCTGTCTATTAGTCTTCAAAAACTCGCATAATCGACAGCACAGAGCCAATAGATTTAGCATTGGATACTTCTTCTGCTGTTTCGCGAATAACTCGATCAGCCACGTTATGAGTGGTAATCCATAATTCGTGATTGCCGTTTTCGTCTTCTTCTGGACGCTGCTGCACTGCACGAATAGAAATGTTGTGCTTAGCAAAAATATCGGAGACGCGCGCGAGCACGCCGACAGCGTCAGCTACGCTTAAGCGCATCATGTAGGAGGATTCCACTTCGGAAGCATCCACGATTGGCTCGTTCGAGTACAGCGGGATGAGCGGACCAGTAGAGCCTGCAGCACGGTGACGCGCAACAGTTACGATATCGCCGGCTACCGCAGAAGCAGTTGGAGCGCCACCTGCACCGCGACCGTAGAACATGAGATCGTCAGAAGCTTCGCCCTCCACGAAGACCGCGTTAAAGCTGCCCGATACCTTGGCCAGCTGATGATTTTCTGGCAGCATAACCGGATACACGCCGGCAGTAATACCCTGCTCAGAACGCTCAACAACAGCAAGAAGCTTGATGATGCGGTTCATCGCGCGGGCTGCAGCAATATCCGATTCGGTGACGTGTTCAATACCCTCGATATTTACATCGTCCATGCGAACATCGCGATGGAATGCGAGAACAGCCATAATGGCAGCCTTCGCAGCGGCATCGAAACCGCCAATATCTGCGGTTGGGTCGGCCTCTGCGAAGCCCTTAGCCTGTGCGTCCTTGAGTACGGTGTCGAAAGCCAAGCCCTTGGTGGTCATTTCATCGAGAATATAGTTGGTGGTACCGTTCACAATACCCATAATGCGGTTAATGCGGTCTCCCACCATCGACTCGCGCAATGGGCGCACAATTGGAATAGCGCCGCCCACAGCTGCTTCGAAGTAAATATCTACGCCGTTCTTTTCTGCAGCTTCGTACAGTTCTGGACCATGCTGAGCCAGCAGCGCCTTATTCGCAGTAACTACGGAAGCGCCATGATTGAGCGCACTGAGAACGAATGTGCGGGCAGGTTCAATGCCGCCGATGAGCTCTACAACAATGTCTGCGCGCGTGGTTAAGTCTAATGTTTCTGTGGTGAGCAGCGACTTATCAATCCATGGATCGTTTACTTCGTTCGGGTCGAGAACAGCCACACCGGTTAATTCGATGCGAGCGCCTGCGCGGCGAGCAAGTTCATCAGCCTGTTCTACGAGCAAACGTGCGGTCTGCGAACCTACTGTTCCAGCACCTAACAGCGCTACTTTAACGGTTTTCTCTGCCATATTGTCTCCACATTCTTGTGATCAAATTTATGCGCGCACTACTACGTTACGCAAATCGCCAATACCTTGTACATGCACAATCGCCTCATCGCCCGGCTTTAAACTGCCAGTAGCGTATGGGGTACCGGTCAAAATAACATCGCCCGGCAAAAGGGTCGCGAAACTGGAGATAAAAGCGATCTGCTGTTCAATCGAATGAATCAAATTCGCGGTCGTCCCAGAAGCTTCCGGCACGTCCTCGCCGTTCAAAGTGAAACTAATCTGAGCATTCGAATGATCCAAATCTGTCTCAATCCATGGACCCAGCGGGCATGCAGTATCGAAGCCTTTAGCGCGCGTCCATGTGGGGTCATCGCCTTGCAGGTCTCGCAAAGTTACGTCATTGGTGCACGTAAAACCGAGCACATAGTTCATAGCTTCTTCTTCGCTCACGTTCTTCGCGATGCGACCGATAACCACGGCAACTTCTGGCTCGAAATTCATATCGTTGCTAAAGTCTGGGAAAACAATCGGATCGTCCGGACCAATAACAGAGGTGGATGGCTTAGAGAAAATAACCATCTCTTCAGGCGCATGAACGCCAGCCATAGATCGGAAGAGCACACGTCTGACTCCAGTCACGC
>ERZ506759.285-NODE-285-length-18659-cov-34.5505_pt1 | contig 18659 bp, 16 predicted proteins | sample MGYA00513042_ERZ506759 | MGnify/ENA metagenome assembly ERZ506759
TAACATTCATAAGTCTAATAAAGCAGTATCAGGCCTAAAGTCAGGTACTGTTTTTCTTTTTATGAAAATAGTCAAATAGATTTTTGGCATTTTTCTGGTAAAATAGGAGTATCAATGAAAAAAGGGGACTTTTATGAACGAAACAGAATGGTTAGATTATTTTGAAACAATCAATAATCGCAAACCAAGCGAGGAAGAAATTCAACAGGCTAAAGCTAACGGTGAATTTGTAACTTCAGAGCCTGTGGCAGAGAACAGCCAGCCACAAGTTCAGGTGAGTGGGCCAGCGACTGGACAAGGGACACCAGTTGTGGCACCTAAAAAAGGCTTATCTAAGAAGGTTAAAATTATTATTGCTTCTGTTATTGGAGCAGTTGTACTACTTGCCCTTTCTTTTGGTGGCTATGCCTATATCCACCTACAGGGAGGTAAGATCTCAGAGGGAACTTATCAAATAGAGACTTATCGATATTATGATAAGGACAAGAAAAAGATGATTGATGGTATGGAATCCTATGAGAAAAGTAAGTTAAAAGACGGTGACTTTGTTAAAGTTAAAGGCGATCAGTTGAAATTTTATAACTACACCTTGGCTGGTGCGGTTAACTTGGTTGACTTTACGGACTATGATACTGAAAAAGCTTTCCGTCTTGATAACTGGTCTAGAACGCTCACACCAACAATGTCTTTGGCCGATTACACAAAAGTCGTTGAGAAGGCTGTAGATAATCGTTATAAAGTGGACGAATATACCACTAAATCTGATATTGACGATAGTAAAAAAGTCTACATTAAGGATTATAAAAAATCTCTTAAAGAGACGGTTCACTATAAGGTTGATGGCGATAAAATTATTGTCCTTATCTATGAGATAAATTGCAAGAATAAGTGCAACATTTAGTCAAACTCATCCTCTAGAGCTTCACAAGCAGTTCTGTAAGCTAAACATTTTCGCGGTCTGTGATTGATATCATATAAGGCTTTGTTCAAAGCCTCCTCAGAGATAGCGGCTAAATCTGTTTTCTTTGGGAAATATTCTCTTAGTAAGCCATTTGCGTTTTCATTGCTTCCTCTCTGCCAGGATGAATAGGCGTCCGCAAAGAAAAAGGGAATTCCTAAGTTCTCTACCAGAGGATAGCAGGCAAACTCTTTTCCCCTGTCTGAAGTGAAGGTTTTAAGAGCCTCTTTTGGAAATAGCTTACAAAGTTGTTTGATGGCTGAAAACATGGATTTGGCTGTTCTGTCTGGTATCTTGAAAGCTAAGTAAAAACGAGTTTTTCGCTCTAGAAAGTTCGCTAAACAGCCCTTACTTTTGCCTCTGGAAGACACCACAGTATCGAGCTCCCAGTGGCCAAAAGTCTCACGATTCCTGACCTCTTTAGGACGTTTGGCAATCGACGTGCCAATCCTAAATGTCCCACGTGTTTCTTTGGGCTGTCGACTTTTTCCCTTTCGGCGCAGGACGCTTAAATCCAGATCAATCAAACCAGCATAGAGCCAGTTATAGATGGTTTTAAAAGCTACCATTGGCTTTTGTTCAAGCTGATAGCGGCCACAAATCTGTTCAGGCGACCAAGAGGATTTTAAACCGTCCTCAATTTCCTTTTTCAACTCTGGTGTCAAACAAGACTTCCGACCTTTTTGTTTAGACCTGTGGTCGTACTGTTCCTGTGCTAAGGCTGCGGAATAACCATTTTGGCATCGTCTTAATTCTCTTGAAATGGTAGACTTATGGACGCCAAGTTTACTTGCAATTTGGCAAGGTTTCAAATCTAATTCTAAGTAGGCTTCTATCTTTATTCGGTCGGTTATGGTAAGATGGGAGTAGCTCATAGTTTTTCCTCGGGTTCTGTTTGTGTGGTTACTTACAGTTTACACCAATGAAAGGCTATGAGTTTTTTTGTTGCACTATATTTTACAATTTATCATGATAAAAAAGGCAAACTTTCAGAAGAAAAAGTCTTTAAACGCCTAACAAAAGAAGAAGAGAAAAAACTAGATTACGAATATGAGCGTGATGTTAGAGCCGATAAAAAACTCTTTCATTCCTAGTTAAATGTGAAAAGATCAAAAACCAGCTTGTCTGGTTTTTTTCTTTTATAAAAATAATCACAGAAATATTTCCATAATTTTTGCTACAATAAAAGATAGTTGTTTTCAGTTAATCATTAAACAGTGGACAATGAAGAGGAAAAAGAAAAATATGTACAAAAAATCAGCTAATGTAGGTTCAAAATTTAGAGGGCATCGTTTTTTAGTCAAAGGCATTGCCGGAATCCTAATAATTTTAGGCCTAATGGGTGGAGGCTATGTTTTTTGGAGGAACCATACAGGGGAAATAGCTGATGGTCTTTACCAATTGAAAACGGCTAAGTATTATAACAGTACGACCAAGACCTGGATGGACGGTAAACCTGGTTATGAAGGAACAAAGCTAAAGGATTTTATGCGTGTTGAAGACCAAGAAGCTAAAGAGTACACTTACTATACCTTTGAGAGTAGTTATGGGTCATTTGACAATGTGTCTCCTATTGACTTCGAGACGGGAAAAAACTATAAGGTTAGTGCTTGGTCTAGGACTTTTAAGCCCTTAGTGACTCCTAAAGACTACCAAAAGGAAGTTCATAGCATTGTTCAAAAATACTATAAGGCCAGTGCACTTGTCAGTCAAAAGGATATCGATCAAATGGAGAAAAAGCTGATTGATCTTTATAAGCGACGAAGTGAGGGAAAAATCAGTTATGAGGCTAAAGGTAATCAGTTGACGGTAATCATATTTGACAAAAAAGGAAAGGCCATCGAAAAGCGGGGCTATAAGCGTCTTTCAGGCAAGGATGCTAAGCAATTAGATGCCAACTACCAAAAGGCAGTTAAGCGTTATAAGAGAGGTAACAAGTAACTGTCAGATTTTTCTGAATGAATATGCTTTAAAACCAGCTAGTCTGGTTTTTTTAGTGTCCAAAACGTGCTATAATAAGATGTTATATCATCAGTGTTAGCCCATTTGTTAACACATGAAAGGAAATTAAAATGACAAAAACATTCTACATCACAACACCTATCTACTACCCATCTGGTAAATTGCATATTGGTTCTGCCTATACAACCATTGCCTGTGACGTCTTGGCACGTTACAAACGCATGATGAACTACGATGTCTTCTACCTTACTGGGCTTGATGAACACGGCCAAAAGATTCAACAAAAAGCTGAAGAAGCAGGAATCACACCACAAGCCTATGTGGATGGTATGGTAGTTGGAGTCAAAGAACTCTGGAAATTACTTGATATCTCATATGACAAATTCATCCGTACGACTGATGATTACCATGAAAAAGTAGTGGCACAAGTTTTTGAGCGCTTACTTGCTCAAGATGATATTTACTTGGGTGAATACTCTGGTTGGTACTCAGTATCAGATGAGGAATTCTTTACAGAAAGTCAGCTGTCGGAAGTTTTCCGTGACGAAGATGGAAATGTAACGGGAGGTATTGCTCCATCAGGACACCAAGTAGAATGGGTATCTGAAGAATCTTACTTCCTTCGTCTCAGTAAATACCAAGACCGCTTGGTAGAATTTTTCAAATCGCATCCTGATTTTATCACTCCGGATGGTCGCCTTAATGAAATGCTTAAAAACTTCATCGAGCCAGGTTTGGAAGACTTAGCCGTGTCACGCACAACCTTCACTTGGGGGGTTAAAGTCCCATCCAATCCTAAACACGTGGTCTACGTCTGGATGGATGCTCTTCTCAACTATGTGACTGCTCTTGGTTATGGTCAGGATGAGCATGGCAACTTTGACAAGTTCTGGAACGGAACTGTCTTCCACATGGTCGGAAAAGACATCCTTCGCTTCCACTCCATCTACTGGCCAATCCTCCTCATGATGTTGGACATTAAATTGCCAGAACGTTTGATTGCCCACGGTTGGTTTGTCATGAAAGACGGTAAGATGTCTAAGTCTAAAGGAAACGTGATCTATCCAGAAATGTTGGTAGAACGTTTTGGTCTTGATCCACTTCGTTACTACCTCATGCGTAGTCTTCCTGTCGGTTCAGATGGTACCTTCACGCCAGAAGACTATGTGGCTCGTATCAACTATGAGTTGGCTAACGACCTCGGAAACCTCCTCAACCGTACAGTTGCCATGATTAACAAATATTTCGGTGGTAAAGTGCCTGCTTATGTTGAGAACGTTACAGACTTTGATGCTGATTTGGCTAAGGTTGTGGCTGAAAATATCGAAGAATTCCATAAACAAATGAATGCTGTAGATTTCCCACGCGCCTTAGATGCCGTTTGGAATATCATTTCACGTACCAATAAGTATATCGATGAAACAGCTCCTTGGGTACTTGCCAAAGAGGATGGTGACAAGGAACACTTGGCAGCAGTGATGGCTCACTTGGCAGCTAGTCTTCGTGTGGTGGCTCATCTCATCCAACCATTCATGATGACCACTTCAAATGCCATCATGGAACAGCTCGGATTGTCAGGAACGTTTGACCTTGAAAATCTAGAACTTTCAGGCTTACCAGAAAATGTCACAGTCGTTTCAAAAGGAACTCCAATCTTCCCACGTCTTGACATGGACGAAGAAATTGCCTACATCCAATCTCAAATGAACGCAGGCAAACCTCAAGAGAAAGAATGGAACCCAGAAGAGGTTGAGCTTAAATCTGAAAAAGACCAAATCAAATTTGACGACTTTGACAAGGTTGAAATCCGTGTCGCTGAAGTTAAAGAAGTAGAAAAAGTCGAAGGTTCAGACAAATTGCTTCGCTTCCGTCTTGACGCTGGCGACGGTGAAGACCGTCAAATCCTCTCAGGTATCGCTAAATTCTATCCAAATGAACAAGAATTGGTCGGCAAAAAACTTCAAGTCGTGGCTAACCTCAAACCACGTAAGATGATGAAAAAATATGTAAGCCAAGGTATGATTCTTTCTGCTGAACATGACGGCAAACTTACTGTCTTGACAGTAGATCCATCTGTTCCAAATGGAAGTGTGATTGGGTAAAACAATTTAGTTTTTTGCGATTTCCTCAAGAAGAAGTAGGATGACGAAGCGCTTTTGAATAATAAGGCTTCTGTTCCATTCCCTATTTTGAATTTTAAAGGGCGCTCCTACTTACCTAAGGGCAATCTAAATAAGACATTTTTAACATTAAAACGAGTTCAGTCGAACTCGTTTTCTTATACACTATATTTCAATAAATGCTTAATACGTTCTACACTTTCATCAGGACCATAGGCATCAGGGTATCGGTCTAGTTTACTGATAGCATCAAGGTCTGCTTGGTCTAGGTGAAAGTCAAAACTATCAAAGTTTTCCTTCATCCGTTCGATATGGGTACTTTTAGGAATGGTCAGAATGCCTTGTTGGGTTTGCCATCTGAGAATGACCTGAGCAACTGTCTTACCATGTTTTTCAGCGATAGCAGTCAGAGTTTGGTCTTGAAAAATACCATCCTCTCCTCTGTGAAAAGGAGCCCAGGCTTGTGTTAGGGTACCAAATTCCTTATCAGCTTTCTGGATAAGTTTGTGTTGTTTATAGGGATGCAACTCGATTTGATTGACTGCTGGAACAACAGGAGTTTGCAAGGCAAAGTCCGCCAAATGTCCTGTTGAGAAGTTAGAAACCCCGATGGCTCTAATAAGACCTTCATGCTGAAGCTCAATCATAGCACGCCAGGCACCATGTAAGTCGCCAAAAGGTTGATGAATCAAATATAAATCAAGATAGTCAGTATCTAGTTTGCGGAGGGTCTCTTTTAAGGCTAATTTGGTATCTTCGTAGCCGAGCTGGCTAATCCAGGCCTTGCTGGTTAGGAAAATATCTTCACGAGGGATGCCAGAAGTCTTAATGGCACGTCCCACAGCCTTCTCATTACGGTAAAGACTGGCTGTATCAATCAGACGATAGCCGACAGAAAGAGCATCTTCTACAGCTTTTTGACATTCCTTTTGGTCGAAAATTTGCCAGACGCCAAAACCGAGTACGGGGATTTTGATGCCATTGTTAAGTGTTTGAAATTCCATTTTCATCTCCTTAGTGGTGGGGTAGTAAGCTATCTTGAATTTCTTCGATAAATGCTTGGATAATTGCAGATTTTTTCTGTTTATTATTGGTCACAATTCCCAAAGTGTGCTTGGGACTGTCCTTAAGTGGGATTAGGACAATCTGGTCCTTGATAAAACTGTTGACAATACCAAGGCCAGAAGCATAACTATCAGAGGCACAGAGCAAATTCATGACACTTCCTCGGTCATTGCTGTAGATAACCTGTTGGTCAGGTAGAACCTCCAGAGGGTCCTCATCAAAGTGAATACCAGAACTTTCCTGACGAAAACGGACCTGTGGATAGCCCTCTAAATCCTTGAGATTTAGGGATTTTTTCTTGGCCAAGGGATGTTGACGCCCCAAGAAAATCTTAGTCTCAAACTCCCCAAGCGGAGTAAATGCCAAATCCATGTGTTTGAAACTACGCTCTAGGATGTGGGCGTTGTCTTCATCAAGGTAAATAATCCCCAAGTCACTTTCGAAACTCTCCACACTTTTGAGAATCTTTCTGGTGGTTGTTTCAATCAGTTGAAATTCTTGATAATCACTACGAAAGCGTTTGGCAATATGAGCCATGGGAAGAGACAGAAAATCATAGTGGTGACTGGCAATAGTGAACGATTTCTTGAAGGACTTGCGATAGCGTCCTTCTAGTAGATCTAGCTCTCCAAGGATACGTTTGGCGTATTTGAGAAAATCATGGCCATCATCAGTCAGTTTGGCTCCTGTATTAGAGCGCTCAAAGAGTAGAACTCCCAGTTCTTCCTCTAAATCACGAATGGATGCTGAAAGATTGGGTTGCGTCAAAAAGAGTTTCTTAGCAGCCTTACTAAAAGACCCTGTTTCAGCTATAGTCTGAACATAGCGGCATTGTTGAAAATTCATAAGCATCCCCTTTTTAAAAACATGATTGTGACCTATATTATAACAAAATGAGAAGTCTAATATCAGTAAAATCCTGATAGGAATCAATGAAGACCTGATATGAAATTTTTATGAAGCCAAGTCTTATAGGAAGAGTAAGGATTGAGAGGGTTGGAAGAAGGGATTTCGATAAAAGAAAAGCACTCCAAAAGTTAGTTTTTTGTCTAACTTTTGAAATGCTGTATAAAGTGTCAGTTACTAAGACGTCTAATGACATCCAATTTTTTAGGTCGAATGAGGAAGAGTCCGATGGCAATCAGTGGTAACCAGAGAATGAAATGCCAGATACTTGTAGCTGGAGCAGCCTGCGTTGATTGTGACATCAGGACACTGGTAAAGTCAACCAAAAAGTGCAGAATGATAGTCCACCAGAGGCTACCTGTGCGTAGGTAAATAGCAGCAAAGAATATGCCGATAGCCGAGGCATAGTAAACTTGAAACAGGGTAGCATCCAAAGGTTGGTGGGTGAGATTTCCTAGATGAGCCAATCCAAAAAATAAGGCTGATAAGAGAACGGCCCCAAAAATTTGTTTTGAAGACCTAATACCATCTTGGAAGGCAAGTTTAAGGAAGAGTCCACGAAAAACATATTCTTCAAAAAAACCGGCTCCTAAGGCGACAATCAAGGCGGTACCAATCATATGAGGTGCCTTACTAATACCCAAAGCTCCCCCAGAAATATAGATAAAGTCAGCTAAAATAATCAACCAACAAACCCGTAAGGTTTCAGCCAGACCTATCTTTTGAGTGGATTTGATTTTTAAACCTAGTCGCCTATGTACTAGGAAGTAACATCCGCACCCAAGAACAAGCGTTTTAATAAGATAGGCTAAATTTTCAGGCAAGGGCCTGAGCATCAAACGAAGTGCGAGGTTCGCAAAAATAATACTGATCCCCAAAAGGAGCAGTGTCCTAACTTCTTTCTTTGTCATTGAAAAAATTCCCCAACTTTCTTAACATTTTTTTCAAGCATACGACGAAAAGCTATTAAAGTCAAGGCCTTAAAGGTAGTTTTTCTGTTCTTTTATCAAGAAGAATAAGAGCTTTAGATGAGGTTGAGTCTCTAGGGATTCGTTTTGACTCTAATCGTTATCTCTGAGGAGAGCCCGACAACTGTAAAAATTAAATGAAGAAATGGTACTTTCTTCTTATACATATCTAGGATAATTGTAAAGAAATGATTAAATTATAACAAAAATGTGTCATATTTTAAAAGTGTGTAGCAAATACATAAGTTTTTTTTCATAAATCTATTGCTAAAATTTAAAAATCACGGTAGTATATTAAACGGTTAAGTAAAACTGGTTAATAAAGCATTAACCGAAAAGGAGAAAGTATAAATGAAAGTCAACCCATTTAAAACAACATTATATTCAAGTGTATTGCTTGCAGGACTTGCTGCTACTAGCGTAGCAGCCGCAGATGAAGCTAAAGATGCCACAGTAGCTACAGATACTGATGCCACAGTCTCAAATGCGACTGCAGAATCAAGTGCTAATCTTGTTAAGACAACAGGGGATGCAGCAGTTGTTACAACTGTACCTGGAACAGAGGAAACAACAACAACTGAAACAGATACTACTGTAAAAACAACAACTAAAGCTATTGCTGAAGTCTCAAACCCTGACTTTGATAATGCAGTTGAAGCTGCAAAAACTACTGCAGCTGCATCAAAAGATTCCGCTGATGTTAAGGCTGTTCAAGAACAAGCAGCTAAAGATGCACAAACAGCTTCAACCACAGTCGTTTCTGAAAATAAATTAACACGTGAAGAAGCTGATGCGGCGCTTACATCTGCTCAAGCAAATGTTGTCGCTACAGGAGGATTCACAGCAACTGAAGAAGCTGGTGTTAAACATGCTAGTGTTGAAGCAGCTAACAATGACAACAAAGTGCAAACAAAAGCTTTGACAACGGCTGTTTCTGACTATAAACAAAAACTTGCAGATTACAAGACACAATTGGATAAATACTACCAAGACGTTCTTGCTTATGCTGCTTGGGAAAAATCATACAAAGAGTACACTGGGGGAACAACAGCTCGTCTCTTGACAAAAGGCTTGGCTGAAAATGCTACTGGCTTGATCTATAAAACAGAATCTGATGCTACTATGACTGTTGAAAACTCAGCAGGTTCTGTTGATTACTTGGATAAAACAATCCAATCAGGTCACTCAGTAGATGAAATCCTTGAACAATTCAACACATCTCGTTACATTCCAAGTGACTTCAGTGCAGCTAACGGTACACAATACACTATCAATGCTGACGGTGAATACACTGAAGATGTATGGTTGAAGATGGCTACAGGTCAAACATTGACTGTAACATACAACAACCTAAACGGAACATCATTCAATGGTACTCCAGTTAAGAAAATCGTTGCAACTTACACTTTGGTAGAAACACCAAGTACAGATGGTTCAGCCATTGTTAAGTTGTACCACGATCCAACTAAGACACTTTTCATTGGTTCACAAACTGACGACACTAACAAAAAACTTCATGTTAAGATGAACTTGAACTTCTTTGATTCTGAGTCATCAGTGACACCACTTGATTTGTCTAAGAACGGATCAGTTTTGAGTATCTCATCACTTAACCACTGGAACACTGAACTTGGAAACCACATCGAAAAAGTTGGTTTGAATGGAAACGAATACGTTCAAATCCCTGGTTCATCTATCACTTTGCATGAAGATGGCTATGCTTATGCAAGCAATGATAACGAATTTGTGGCTAATGGTGCTCGTTTTAACAGCGACCCAACAGTAGATCCAACAACTGGTGAAGTGACTGATGAGGGGTGGGATGCTATCAACCCAGATGGAACACCTCGTACGAAGAATGCTTACTATGGTGCAGCTGCAACAATCTTCAAAGGTCAACCAATGGACTTTATCGTAAGCGGAAATAACCTCAACGTTCCAACAGCTTACTGGTTCGCAACAAACTCAACTGTGGTTGTTCCTGAATTGCCAGAAGAACCAAATAAACCAGTTCTTCCAAATACAGTTTCAGTATCAGTTACTTACCACAAGAACTTTGTATCTGTTGAAAAAACAACTGAGAAACCAAAACCACAAGTACCAACAACTCCAACAGAACCAAAATCTGTTAAACCTGTAACACCAACATCAGTTCCTGTAAAAGAAGAGGCTCCAGCTCTTCCATCTACTGGTGAAAAATCAACAGCAGCTTCTGCAGCAGCAGGTGCAGCTATGGTGACATCAGCTTTGGCCTTGTTTGGTATCTCAACTTATAAACGTAAACACTAAGATAAATTATAGAAAACTAGGAAGATGATTTTCCTAGTTTTTTTATGCAAGAAATGATTAGAGAGATTGGCTATAAAAAATATGAAATTTTCTGATAATTACTGAATATCATCCAAACAGATAAAAAAGGTGCAAGAAACAAAAGTTTTCTAATTTTTCAACACCCCCTGTAAATGCTTTTGTTATAGTAGTTTTGGGTATTTTCTTCTCTTTGAATTAGGTGTTTAAAAAATATTTTCAAAAAATATGAAATAAATTAATTGACAAAAAATTATAATACAGTATAATAGATTGTGTTAGGAAGAGTTTGTTTTTTTGGCAGGGTGACTCCCTAGTCAAAAAGGACTAGCTTAGAATCTGGAATTCTAAGTTATCAAATTCCAATGTTTCATTGTGATGATTTAAAAAAGAGAAGATTTAAACAGCAAAAAATTAGATTAATCGATTTAAAACATCAGCATCATCGTAGCGGGAGCTAGCGGTATTTTTAATCCGTGTAGAGCAAACGACAGATTCAAAAACAGCAGAATCGGTAGAGACTAATCGTCAAAAGCGAAGAGGGAAAGAAAATAAAGCAGTAACTGCTAATATACCTATCAGAAGGTGGACTAAACCTAATGACTGATAGGTGGTATGTTTTGAGAGTGGCATTTTTAGCCAATACTCTTCTAGAAAATAGTATCTTGTAAGCAGTGCGACGTTCTGCGTAAAGAAGCTAGAGGGAAAGTTCTTCAGATTGACTGACTATCAATCACAAGATACTCTTAACTAGAAACCATTTTGGACCAACACGGTTTTGCGTTTGTTGGTATTGAACTGCACCTAGGGAAATGGTGGTTCAATGTTAGTAAATAAAGACTTTAACTTGTAAAAGTCTAAAAATTGTTTTATCTCATTATCAACTCAAGGATTAAGCTTTTATTGGGATTGCGGAACAAAAGGGTGATAAGCATATTGGGATGATGCTTCAGTGACGGAATTTGACCAGATGTTTGTGAGAGCATCTGTCTATGCTACATTAGCTATTTTTAATGGTTATGTGGGATAGAAACTGTTTTCAAAATCCTGATTCCTAGGAAAATTGGGGGATTTTCCTTGAAGAATTGAGATTGTTGAAAAGAGATCAAATGGACTGAGCGGCACTTGTATCCCAAGGTAAGCAATACACCTATAAACCTAAGTTTCCATACAGCAGGGAGCAAGTTTCAGTTTGAATGGGGGACGCATCTAGAGTAATCTAGATGTTTTTTTATTTTGTGAATTCTTTTACGAATAAGTAAGAGAGTGCACAAAGGAGAGAGTCATGTTAATTGCAAAAAATCAGGAGGGGAAGCTCGTTTCAGCTCTAGAAACCAGTTTGCAACGTAAGGAATCCTATAGCTGTCCTGGTTGCCAGGGAGTTGTCCTTCTGAAACATGGCCAGGTAATGTGTCCACATTTTGCTCATAAGTCTTTGCAAGATTGTCAGTTCTTCTCGGAGAATGAATCGGCCCAACATTTATCCCTTAAGGCAGCTTTGTATAAATCTTTGGTTAATCATGGTGAAAAAGTAAGTATTGAAAAGGTTTTGTCTGAGATGGGGCAAATTGCAGATTTATTTGTTGGCGATTCCCTGGCTCTAGAAGTTCAGTGTTCTCGGTTATCTCAGCAACGTTTGAGAGAGAGGACATGTGCCTATCACCAAGCAGGTTACGAAGTGCGTTGGCTTTTGGGTGAGGAACTCTGGTTGAATGGACGTTTAACAGACCTACAGCGGGACTTTCTCTATTTTACGGCTAAGATAGGATTTCACCTATGGGAGCTTGATTGGAAGCGAGAGGAAATTAGACTTAAGTATCTCATCTATGAGGATATTTTTGGGAAAGTCTATTATTTAACTAAGGCTTGGCCGTTAACCGAAAATCTCATGACAGTTTTACGTTTTCCTTATCAAGCAGAGCAGGTTGAGACTTATCAAGTAACTCAGCGAAAGAAGGTCTCACATGTGATTCAACGAGAATTAATTGGGAAAAATCCAAGGTGGATGAGAAGGCAGGAAAAAGCCTATCTTAAGGGAATGAATTTGTTATGCCTGTCTGATCAGGATTTTTTTCCACAAGTGAGATTTCCAGAATCTAAGCAGGGTTTTGTACAAATTAGACAGTCACTTGAAGGTTTTGAAAAGCTTTTTATGCAATATTATCGAAAAAGGCATTTTTCTTATCGACAAACTCTCTACCCTCCCACCTTTTATGCTAAAATAGTAAAGAATAGATACAATTAAGGAGAATATTATGTCAGACAATCGTGCTCATTTAGAAGAGAAATACACATGGGATTTGACGACCATTTTTGCGACAGATGCAGATTGGGAGACTGAGTATGAAAGCACTGTTCAGGATTTGAAGAAGGCTAGTGCTTATGCAGGTCATCTCTTAGATTCTGCTAAGAACTTGCTTGAGGCAACAGAACTTTATATGAGCCTTATGCGTCGCTTGGAGAAAATCTATGTCTATGCGTCAATGAAAAATGACCAAGACACAACAGTAGGGCTTTACCAAGAGTACCAAGCTAAGGCCTCAAACCTTTACTCACAGTTGAGTGAAGCCTTTGCATACTTTGAGCCTGAATTTATGGCCTTGGATGATAAGAAATTAGCTGAGTTTAAAGAACAAGAGCCAGGTCTTGGACTTTATGACCACTATTTCGAACGCCTTTTGGCAAACAAGGACCATGTTCTTTCTCAAGAAGCTGAGGAGCTCTTGGCAGCAGCTGGTGATATTTTCAACGGTCCAACGGATACCTTCAATGTCTTAGATAATGCTGATATCCTCTTCCCATGGGTATCAGATGGTCAAGGGGATGTGGTTGAGTTGACACATGGTAACTTTATCACCCTCATGGAATCTAAGGACCGTGACATTCGTAAGGGAGCTTATGAAGCGATGTATGGGACCTACGAGCAGTTCCAACATACTTATGCACAAACACTCCAAGGCGTTGTCAAGGTTCACAATTACCAAGCCAAAGTTCGTCACTATAATTCAGCACGTCATGCAGCACTTGCGGCTAACTTTATTCCAGAGAGTGTTTATGACTCACTCTTGGAATCAGTGAACAAGCATTTGCCACTTTTACACCGTTACCTAGATTTGCGTAAGAAGGTCTTGGGACTTGATGAGCTTAAGATGTATGACGTCTATACACCACTTTCTGAGACTGAAACTGCTCTTACTTATGAAGAATCCCTCAAGAAAGCAGAAGAAGTCTTGGCAATCTTTGGTGAAGAGTATAGTAAAGGGGTTCATGCAGCCTTTACGGAACGTTGGATTGACGTTCACCCTAACAAAGGAAAACGTTCAGGTGCTTACTCAGGTGGTGCCTATGATACCAATGCTTTCATGCTTTTGAACTGGCAAGATACTTTGGACAATCTCTTTACCTTGGTTCACGAGACTGGTCATAGTTTGCATTCAACGTTCACACGTCAGACTCAACCATATGTTTACGGAGATTACCCAATCTTCTTGGCGGAAATTGCGTCTACAACCAATGAAAATATCTTGACAGAAACGCTTCTTAAAGAGGTCAAAGATGACAAGACACGTTTTGCTATTCTTAACCACTATTTGGATGGTTTCAAGGGAACTGTCTTCCGTCAAACACAATTTGCTGAGTTTGAACATGCTATTCATGAAGCAGATGCATCTGGTCAAATCTTGACAGCAGAATTCATGAATAAGATTTATGCAGACCTCAATGAGAAATACTATAACCTTAAAGCTGAAGATAACTACGAAATTCAGTTTGAGTGGGAACGTATTCCGCATTTCTACATGAATTACTATGTCTACCAATACGCTACAGGGTTTGCGGCAGCAAGCTACTTGGCTGAAAAAATTGTTCATGGTACTGAAGAAGATAAGGAAGCTTACCTTACTTACCTTAAGGCGGGAAGCTCAGACTATCCTTTGGAAGTCATCAAGAAAGCTGGTGTTGATATGACCAATACCGACTACTTGGATGCTGCCTTCAAAGTTTTTGAAGACCGTCTCGTTGAATTGGAAGACTTGGTTGAAAAAGGTGTTCACCTTTCTTAAAAATAAGTCACTATAAGAGAGAATCATTCTGAATCAGGATGATTCTTTTTATGTCTAAAAACGAACGTTTACTAGAATACAAGTTCTAATTGATTTGGAAATGAGTTGATGAGCATATTTATAGCCCATGGTTTATATTCATGATAGACTAAAAACCTAACGTTTTGTGTTTTATAAGTGAACAATGTTCAGAAATAGAAAGTAGGTTTTTGTGAAAACAACCAATCGTTATCTTGTAGCAACGTGTGGTGTCTTACTCCATCTCATGTTGGGGTCTACCTATGCTTGGAGTATCTATCGTAATCCTATTATGGCCCAGACTGGCTGGGATCAATCTTCAGTTTCTTTTGCCTTTTCATTGGCTATCTTTTGTCTAGGGCTTTCTGCAGCTTTCATGGGGCGTCTGGTTGAAAAATTTGGTCCGAGAGTGACTGGAAGTATGTCGGCGGTCCTCTATGCTGGGGGAAATATTCTGACAGGAGTTGCCATTGCTCATGGAGAGCTGTGGATGCTTTATCTTGGTTATGGTATTCTTGGTGGTCTAGGACTGGGTGTGGGGTATATTACGCCTGTTTCAACCATTATTAAGTGGTTTCCTGATAAGCGTGGACTTGCGACTGGCCTTGCCATTATGGGCTTTGGCTTTGCCTCGCTGTTAACCAGTCCCATTGCTCAATATCTGATTCAGGCACGTGGTGTTGAGCAGACCTTTTATATCTTGGGAGTCGTTTATTTTGTTGTTATGCTTTTTGTCTCACAATTCATTAAACGACCAAGTGTAGAGGAAGCACAACTGTTGGCTGACAAGAGTCCGAACCGTCAGGCTGCTGATTTGAGCAAGGGAGTTACGGCTAATGAGGCTCTGAAATCATCAACTTTCTACTGGTTATGGCTTATTCTGTTTATCAATATTTCATGTGGCTTAGCCCTTGTCTCTGCTATTTCTCCAATGGCTCAAGATATGGTTGGGATGTCAGCGGAATCAGCAGCAGTTGTTGTCGGTGTTATGGGAATCTTTAATGGTTTTGGTCGCCTTCTGTGGGCAGGCTTGTCGGATTATATTGGGCGTCCGAAGACCTTTATCCTCCTCTTTGTGGTTAATATCGTTATGGCTATTCTCCTAATTGTCCTGCAAGTTCCACTTGTCTTTGTGGTTGCGATGGCTGTTCTGATGACTTGCTACGGGGCAGGATTCTCCTTGATTCCTCCCTACCTTAGCGATATCTTTGGGGCAAAGGAGTTGGCTACCCTTCATGGTTATATTTTGACTGCCTGGGCGATGGCGGCCTTAGTGGGGCCAATGCTCTTGTCGGTAACCTACGAATTGACAAAATCATACCAGATGACCTTGCTTGTTTTCATCGCTCTTTACGTGGTGGCTTTGGTCGTTTCCTACCTCTTGAAAAAGAGGGGGTTACGTCAAGTAGCTTAATGATGACGATTTGAGTTATAGATAAGAAAAATCTCTAGCACTCGCTAGGGATTTTTTATATAATAAAACACATGGTTAAATCATATAGTAAAAACGCAAATCACAACATGCGTCGCCCAGTAGTAAACAAGGATATCGTGGATTACATGCGAACGCATCTTCAGGAAAATAAAGGGCATTTGGCTGAGCTGGAGGCCTTTGCTCGTAAGGAAAATATTCCAATTATCCAGCACGAAGTTGTTGCTTATTTCCGATTTTTGTTGCAGACCTTGCAGCCTAAGAAAATCCTTGAGGTAGGAACAGCTATTGGTTTTTCAGCCCTTCTTATGGCTGAGTATGCACCTGATGCTCAGATTACGACGGTTGATCGTAATGAAGAAATGATTGGCTTTGCCAAGGAAAATCTAGCCAAGTATGACAGCCGCAAACAAATTACCTTGGTTGAGGGGGATGCAGCAGAAGTCTTGCAAGATTTGGACACTGATTATGATTTTGTCTTTATGGATTCAGCCAAGTCTAAATATATCGTCTTTCTGCCTGAAATCCTAAAACGTCTTAAGGTTGGCGGTGTGATTGTTTTTGATGATATCTTCCAAGGAGGAGATATTGCTAAAGACATTATGGAGGTTCGCCGTGGTCAACGTACTATCTACCGTGGTTTACATCGCCTTTTTGATGCGACATTAAATAACCCTGGTTTAACTGCTAGTTTGGTACCTATGAGTGATGGACTTCTTATGCTTCGGAAAAATTCTGAAAATATTATCTTGCCAGATTAAGCATTATTTAAGTAAGTGTGGTATAATAACAAAGATATTGACAATTTAAGGAGTAGATAGAATGACTAAAGAAAATGAAAACCTTGAGTCAACTGAAGAAACTGTTGAAGAGGTTGTAGCAGACAAAGACGCAGAACAAGAGGAGCTTGATCGCCAAAAGGAAGAAGAGGAAAGCATCGCCCTCGCTAGTGAAAAAGCAAAAGAAAAAGCTAAACGTGCTAAGACTAAGAAAACACGTGATGCTGGCAAACCAAGCTCAGGTGGCCGCTTCCTTGGAGGACTTGCCCTTGTAGCTGTCTCAGCTCTTGTTGGTGCAGGGATTACATATGTTTCTCTTGGGAACAAAACAACTGAAGAAACAACTTTGGTATCTATGAAGGGTGATACTGTCACTGTTGGTGATGTGTTTGATTCACTTAAAGGTAGCAGCCAAACGCAACAAAGTGTTTTGAGTGCAACCTTGCAAAAAGCTCTTGAAAAAGAATACGGTAGCAAGGTCAGCAAAGAAGACGTTGATAAGGCCTACAAACAAGCTTCAGAACAGTATGGAGAACAATTCTCACAAGTTCTTGCAGCTTATGGTCAAACAGAAGAGTCATATCGTACACAAATCCGTACGCAAAAATTGGTTGAGTATGCTGTTAACCAAGCAGCTCAAAAAGATTTGACAGAAGCAAACTACAAGGCTGCTTATGACAACTACACACCAAATACAGAAGTTCAAGTCGTTTCAGCAACTGATAAGGCAGTAGCTGATAAGGTTGACTCTGAAGCTAAAGCAGAAGGCGCAGACTTCTCAAAAGTCGCTAAAGATAATAGCTTGGAAGTGAACTCTAAGACAGTTAACTCAGCATCTCAAGACTTCCCAACAGACGTTTTGACAGCAGCTTTCAAACAAGATGCCAATGCTGTTTCTGATGTAGTCACAGTTTCAAACAGTTCAACAGGTGCAGCTACTTATTACATCGTTAAGACTGTTTCAAAATCTGATAAAAATGCAGATTGGAAAAACTACAAGGATGATTTGACTAAGGTTATCATCAATGGTAAGAAAGCTGATACTAACTTCACTAACTCAGTCATTGCCAAGGTTCTTAAAAAATACAATGTTAAGGTTGTCGATAAGTCCTTTAGTGCAATTCTTGACCAGTATGTGACTGGTTCTGGAGCTTCATCAAGTTCAACTTCAAGCTCTAGCAAATAAATCACAAGTTAGAGTTGATAATGTTGCTATCAACTTGACCTAAGACCTAAAACACGTTAAAATGGAAAGTAACGAGGAGTTTTAATATTAGGAAACTCTGAGTCTTCCCTTTGAGAAAGGTAATCATTACTTCGGATACAGAAAAATGGCGGTTGCTGCGAGCCATGGACGGATGGGATTATTTGCTACTCAAAGTTTACAATTTAAGAAAAATAAGAATGACAAGGTCATTGAATGAAGGTGGTACCGCGGTTCACGTCGCCCTTCGTTTAGTGGTCTTGTCTTTTATTCTTTTAGTATTTTTTGAATGAATGTATGTATGACATTATTGGAGGTAGCTTATGAAAACCTATTTTGTCAAACAGAAGTTTCGATTGGGTGGTGAACGCTTTGATATCAAGGATGATCAAGGTAGAGTTGCCTACCAGGTCGAAGGATCCTTTTTTAAGGTTCCAAAGACCTTTACGATTTTTGGCGAGGATGGTCGTGAGATCAGTCATATCACCAAGGAGCCTATTAGTCTCTTACCCAAATTTACGGTGGATTTACAGGGTGGTTCGAGTTTTTACATTCGTAAAAAATTAACCTTTCTTCGTGATAAGTATGATGTCGATAATCTTGGCTTGCGAATAGAGGGGAATATTTGGGACCTGGATTTTCAACTGCTTAATAGTCAAGATCAGGTAGTTGCTAGGATTCAAAAGGAACTCTTCCATCTAACATCGACCTATACTGTTACCGTTTATGAAAATACTTATGCCGATTTAGCCATTTCCCTATGTGTCGCTATTGACTATGTGGAAATGCTCGAGAATAGCTCAAAATAAGAAACAATTGATTAAGGAGAAACAATGAAACAACTTACTTCAGCACAAATTCGTCAAATGTGGCTTGATT
>ERZ506759.315-NODE-315-length-16897-cov-4.16827_pt1 | contig 16897 bp, 10 predicted proteins | sample MGYA00513042_ERZ506759 | MGnify/ENA metagenome assembly ERZ506759
GCCGAGAGACACCGCGTTGGTGTAGTGGCCGGATGCCTTGAACTGGTCGTGATCAAGCTGAATGACGTTGGCGCGCTGCTCGGCAAGCAGGGTGGCCACCTTGACGAGCTGACCCGGAGTATCCGGCAGCTCGACCTCGAAGTTCATGATGCGGCCGCGGGCGATCATACCTTTCTGAATCACCGCACCCATGGTCACGGTGTCGATGTTGCCGCCGGACATAATCGGCACCACCACGTGCGGGCCGGTGGCGGCGGCGAACTTGCGCGAACGCAGGTTCAGGTGTTCCAGCGCAGCCAGCGAAACGGCGCCGGCCGCCTCGACCACCAGCTTGTGCTTCTCGAGCATGAGCAGAATCATTTCGTTGATGTCGCGCTCGGTGACGGTGACCAGATCGTCCAGGAACTCGTTGATCAGAGCGAACGGCAGGTCGCCGGGGTGCTTGACCGCAACGCCTTCTGCGGAGGTGACCACCTGATCGGCAGGAGACACATGGCCCGAGGCCAGCGAGTCCTTCCAGGCCGGGGAGCCCTCCGGAATCGCACCGATTACGCGCACTTCAGGCTTGAATGTCTTGATGGCGAGCGCCACGCCGGCACCCAGACCACCACCACCGAGCGGCACGACCACGTCAGTGACGTTCGGCACGTCTTCGAGGATCTCCAGACCGATGGTGCCCTGGCCGCAGATGACTTCGTAATCGTCGAACGGCGGCACGTAAATCATACCTTCCTTGTCGGCGAGCTCAGCAGCGTGGGCGGCGGATTCGTCGAACACATCGCCGTACAGCACCACATCGGCGCCGTAGGCCTTGGTGGCATCGACCTTCAGCGGCGGGGTGATCTGCGGCATGCAGATGGTGGCCTTCGCACCACGCTCACGGGCCGCATAGGCCACGCCCTGGGCATGGTTGCCTGCGGATGCGGTGACGATGCCACGGGCGATTTGCTCTTCGGTGAGCGATGCGATCTTGTTGTACGCGCCGCGAATCTTGAAGGAACCGGTGACCTGCAGGTTTTCCGGCTTCAGGAGAATCTCATGACCGGTCATCTCGCTCAATACCGGCGAAGGGATAATTTCCGTATGACGGGCAGTCTCTTTGAGACGTTTGGCGGCCAGCTTCAGTTCGGCTGCATGATCACGTTGCAGCGCCTTCAAAACATCCTTTTGTTCCATAGCTTTCCATTGTAAGCATCACAATGCCGAGAGACACCGGCTATCTCGCTTCACAGAGGCACATTCGGCCTTTTGCAGACAGCTATCTGCTTTCACAGGGGTACCGAGCATCGAAAACCCCGAGTATAAGCCTTGATTTTTCAACGCTTATACTCGGGGTTTTGACGTTACGGTACCTCTCTCAAGACAGATAGCATTTCGGGATAGCCCCGAAGTACCTCTTTGGGCGGAGGAAGGCACTCAATGCACTACAACTGGATGACGGCTGCCTCCCACGGGTCGAGCTCGCGGTTGGCAAGGGAGACCACGGTGTGCGGGGCGTCATACGTGCTGATCACCACATTCGGCTCGGTGATTCCGACGGCGGCTAGTTCGGCAGCCTCACGTGGCAGGTCAACGGTTCGGCTGGACATATTGACTACGACCAACAACTTCTCAGCGTCGAGCTCACGGGTAAAGGCATAGACGTGCGGATCAGCGGCGTCAATCAGTTGCCAGTCGCCGGCGGCCACGACCGGGCTGTTGTGACGCAGCGCAACGAGTTGCTTGTAGAAGGAGTACACCGAATCCGGATCATCGAATTCACCGGCGGCGTTGATCTCGGCATGATTCGGATTCACGGAAATCCATGGCTCAGTGGCGGCGTCCGGAGCGGTGAAACCGGCGTAGCCGGAACCGTCCCATTGCATCGGAGTACGCGCGTTGTCGCGGCTGCGCGCGGCCAGACCGGCCATCATTGACTCAGACGACTGCACCTTGGCCTCCTCGACCCTCTGCCGGTAGGCATTCAAGGATTCAAGGTCACGGTACTGGTCGAGACGAGTGAAGTGGGCGTCGGTCATGCCCAGTTCCTCACCCTGATAGATGTACGGGGTGCCGCGGTGCAAGTGCAGCATCAGACCAAGAGCCTTGGCCGAACGGACGCGGGATTCCTCCGCGGAGTCGTCGCCCCAGCGGGAGACCACGCGCGGCTGATCATGGTTGCCGGTGAACAGGCTGGCCCATCCTGCGTTCTGCACGGCGGTCTGGTAACCGGCCATAATGCTCTTGAATTTCGACAGGTCAAGCGGCAGCGGCTTCCACTTGGTACCTTCGCAATCAAAATCAACATGCTCGAACAGGAAGAGCATGTCCAATTCACCGTTGCCCGGATCAGTGATGTGCTCGTTGCGCTGAGCCGTGACGCCTGGCGCCTCGCCCACAGTCAGGAAGCCTTCACGCCCCTCGAATACCTCACGTCGCATTTCAGCCAGGAATTCATCCTGACGGGGGCCGTCCGCACAGAACGGATTCGGGTTGGAATAGCCCTCCTCGCCCACAGGAAGATCCTCAAGCTCCGAGCCGGACTCGCCCGGCAGCTTGCCGTTCGAATCGGTGCGCTTGGAGATCAGGGTGATGACGTCCATACGGAAGCCGTCGACGCCTCGGTCAAGCCACCAGTTCATCATGTCGTACACAGCGCGGCGCACGGCAGGGTTCTCCCAGTTGAGGTCCGGCTGTTTCTTCGAGAACTGGTGCAGGAAGTATTCGCCGCGCTCGGGGCAGTATTCCCATGCGGAGCCGCCAAAGTAGGAGCCCCACTGATTGGGCTCGGCGCCGGACTCGCCGGGCGTGGTGCCGGGACGAGCCGGACGCCACCAATACCAGTCCGCATGCTCGTCGTCTTTGTTCTTGGACGCCTCGAACCAGGCATGCTCATCGGAGGTGTGATTGACCACCAAATCCATCACGATCTTCAGACCGCGCTTGTGGGCCTCGGCCAGCAGCTCGTCCATATCATCGAGCGTGCCGAACAGCGGGTCGATATCCTGGTAGTCAGAGATGTCATAGCCGTTGTCGTCCTGCGGGGACTTATAGACCGGGGAGAGCCACAGCACATCCACGCCAAGATCAGCTAAGTAATCAAGACGCGACGTGATGCCCTTAAGATCGCCGAATCCATCGCCGTTCGTGTCTTGGAAAGAACGCGGGTAAATCTGATAGACCACCGCGTTGGACCACCACGGATTGGGGGTGGCGCCGTTGGTGCGGATGGCGTCGGGGATTGCGGTACGCTGCGAAGTAGTCATGATTCCAAACCTTTCTACGTGGGTGAGCGAACATCGTTGTTGACCGGATGGCTTGTAGTTATATTGAAACAGCCCGATGGTTTCATTCCCATCGGGCTGTTATTTTGGTGTGGCGGAAAGTAATTACTTGAGCGGGCGGCCGATGCTCCCCTCAGAGAGGGGAGCTAGAGTGAAACGCTACTTGACCGCTCCCCTCATCACACCACCGACGACCCACTTTTGGGCGAAGATGTAGACGATGAGGATCGGGGCCATGGCCATCAGGTAGCTGGAGAAGGCCATCGGGTAGTTGGTGGCGAACTGCGAGCTGAAGACGTACTGGGCCAGCGGAATCGTCTGGTTCGACTGATCGGTCAGGATGATCAACGGCAGGAGGAAGTCGTTCCAGGCCCACAGTGCGGTCAGGATGGCGATGGTGGCATTGATCGGGCTCATCAGCGGGAAGATGATGGTCCAGAAGATGCGCCAGGTGGATGCGCCATCGATGCGGGCAGCTTCTTCAAGCGATACCGGAATCGAGCGGATGAAGCCAGTGGCGATGAACAGGTTCGTGCCCAAACCAAGCACCGTGTACAAAATGATCAGGCCGACCTGGTTGTCCAGGTGCAGGGAGCCCATCTGCTTCGCAATCGGCAGCATGACGACCGGGAACGGCACGAACATGGCGGCGATGAAGAAGTAGTACAGGAAGCGGAAGAAGCGCTTATCCATGTTGCGGGCCACGGCGTAGGCCACGAAGGTGTTGGTCAGCAGGGTGAGCACCACGGCGGCCACCGTGATGATCGCGGAGTTGAGCGCGGCCTTCGGGTAGTTGACCTTGGCGGAGGCGTCGGCGAAGTTGTGCCACTGCCACGAGGTGGGCAGGGCGAAGGTGCCGGCTTCGGCCGGAGTCTTCAGCGCGGTGACGATGGTGAAGTAGAGCGGGATCAGAATGGTCAGGCTCAGCACGGCCACGGCGGCGGTCAGCCACCAGTTGATGTTGTGATCCCTGCGGATCTTGGCGGGCTTGCCGGCCTTGGACGGGGTAACTGTTGCAGTAGTCATTTCTTTCCTCCCCTAAATCAGATCTGTTCCTGGCTGCGGGAGATGCGCAGCTGCACGAAGGCGATGATCGCCAGCACGATGAAGAAGAGCACGGCGTTGGCGGTCTGGTAGGCGTACTCGCCACCGGTCAGGCCACCCTTCCAGATGAGGTAGGTGACGGTTTCGGTGGAGGAGTTCGGGCCGCCCTCGGTCAAGGCGACGACCTGGTCGAAGGTGCCGAGCGCGTTCTTCATGGACAGCACGAGGTTGATGGTGAAGAACGGTCCGATCAGCGGGAAGGTGATCTTCCAGAACTTCTGCCAGGCGTTGACGCCGTCGATGGCGGCGGCCTCGTAGATTTCGTCGTCGATGGTCTGCAGGCCGGCGAGGTAGATGAGCACCGAGTAGGCGATGCCCTGCCAGACGGCGAGGAAGACGATCGGGATCCAGCTGAGCTGCTCATTGGTCAGCAGCGAGGTGGACAGCCACTTGATGCCCAGCGCCTTGCCGAGTTCGGGCAGCGGGTTCATGAAGATGTACTTGAACACGTAGCCGATGACCAGCACGGAGAGGGTGTAGGGGATGAAGAAGATGGCTCGGAAGCCATTCTTGAAAGCGATCTTCGAGTTCAGCAGCACCGACAGGAACAGGGCGATCACATTAATCAGCACCGTGATGAGAATGGCGATGAGGAACGTGAACAGGTAGGCGTGGCCCACGCGGTTGTCCTGGAAGAGGGCGATGTAGTTCTTCAGTCCGATGAACTCGTAATCGCCGTAGCCCTGCGAGTTGGTGAAGGAATACTTTACGCCATCAAGAAATGGCAGGTACAGGAAGAAGGCGAAGATGATGGCCGCCGGAACCACCATCCAGTAGTAGGCGGGGTCCACTTTGCGGGTGGAGAAGGCGGAGACCTTCTTCTTGGCCGGTTTCTTGGCAGCCGACTTGGCAGCGGTCTTGGTTGCGATTGCGTGTGACATGATGTTCTCCTCTCCTACCGATCACTCGAAGGTCCTGGCTTGGACCTTGTCCCATTCGGTCTGCATCTGGTTCAGGAAGCGGTCGGTGTTGCCGGAGGTCACCATGGTCTGCAGGTAGCCGCCGATGTTGATGGACGAAGGAATGTAGTGGTCGCAGAAGTCGGCCAGTCGGTTTTCCTCGAAGAACGGGCGCACGGTTTCCAGCGCATCGTTGCCGAAGTAGGTGTCCTTCAGCGGCGTGATGGCGGACTGGGCGTCGGCGTAGGCGTCAAGCTGATCCTTCTGCATGAGGAATTCGACGAGCTTCATCGCTTCCTTGGGGTACTTGGTGTCCGCACCGATGGTGAGCATCACGTCGTCGCCGGCGGTGAGGATCTGCTCGCTGGCGTCATCGGTGGCCGGCATCTGGGCGAAACCAAGTTCGATATCGGGGTTGATCAGCAGGATCTGTGGGATGGCGTAGGTGCCGAGCGGGATGATCGCGGCCTTGCCTTGGGCGAAATTCTGCGTGCCCTGCTGGTAGGTGACGCCGGTGTCCGCAGTGGAGTAGGTGAAGAGCTCGGATTCCTTCTCGACTGCGGTCTTCCACAGTTCCTGGAACGTGGTCTTGCCTTGCTTGAGCTCGGTGTACTTCGATTCGGGAACCAGCGTGCCGGCCAGGGAGGCGAGCGGTGCCTGGGTGGTCCAGGCGTCGGCCACGGAACCCTGCAGCGGGTTGATGCCGGCGTCCTTGAAGGTGTTGAGCATATCGGTGAACTCACTCCAGGTGGTCGGCGGGTTCTCCGGGTCAAGGCCAACCTTGCGGAACAGAGCCTTGTTGTAGATGTAGCCGGAGGCGTTACCCGCGAAGGGCAGGCCGTACAGGCGCTTCTTGGAGGAATCGGTGGTCTGCACCAGATTCTTGGCGATCTGCACCATGCCGGGGTTGAGGGTGTCCACAATGGGTTCATCGGTGAAGTCGTAGAACACACCGGAGGCGGCGAAGTTGCCGAAGCTGATGTCGCCGTTGAAGGTGATCACGTCCGGCACACGATTCTTGACGAAACGGGTGCGCAGATCGGTCTGGGCGTTGGCGGAGTTGTTGATGTTGACCTTGATGGTCGGGTTCTGCTTCTCAAAGTCGGCAACCATGGACTTGAACTGGTCGGCGGCCTCGGACTTGAACTGGAAGAAATCCAGCGTGACGGTGCCTGCGGTGCTGGAGCCGCAGCCTGCCAGGCCGAAGCCGACGGCGATCGCGCACACCACGGCGGCGGTGCGCACGGCCAGACGCTTCAGTCTAGGCGTTACATGTGGGGAATCGGACAGCATAATTGTTGACTCCTTTATCTTTCTTTTCCTCCGGCTTCGATGCCGGCGGTTCTTCCACTTTCCAAGGTAACGGTTCGGCCATTTCATTCCCAGCGCCAGCGAGCCCACTTGCGCGAGCAACAAAAAGCGCGGTATTTTGTGATTAACGCAATAAATACAGCGAAGGGGCTTGCATGTCTGATGCCAACGCGATTCCACAGTGGTTTTCCGGATCCGAGCATACGCATCGCGTGGCGGCGGCAATTGCCCAATACGGGCCGATAGCCCGCACTACGTTGGCACAGATGCTGGGACTGAGCCAAGGGGCCTTGTCCCGCATCACCAGCGATCTGATCTACGCCGGGGTGATCGAGGAGCTTCCGGCCGAGGCCGGCCCGTCAGGCAAGCTGCCCGAGCGATTCACGCCAAGGGAAAGTTCGGATCGTCGCGGACGCCCGCAGACTTCGCTGGTGTTGTGTTCGAACGCACGCACCTTCATTGGTGTCAAGGTTCATGGGATGTCGATTGTGGCCGCTGCGGTGAACGCGCATGGCGAGGTGGTGTCCGGCCGGCACGAGGTGCCGATCGGGGCGGATCAATCGGCTGAGTATGTGGTGTCGGCCATCACGCGGCTGGTGCGCGAATGTTCCGCCGATATCGCCTCTTCCGGACTACCCTCCCCCACTGCGGTGGGCGTTGCGGTAGGTGGGCATGTGGTCGACGATTCGATTGTGACGTTCGCGCCGTTCCTGCATTGGGACGGGGCCACGGACTTGGGGACGATGGTCACAGAGGCGACCGGCCTGCCGTGCGGGGTGTTCAATGATATCGATTCTCTGCTGGTGGATGCCTCCTGGTTCGGGCCGGGTGTCGGCGTGGATATGTTCGCCGTGGTGACCATCGGCGTGGGTGTTGGTTATTCGCTGGCCGTGAACGGCAAGCCAGTGCAGTACCCGGATAAGAGCTATGGTCTGGTGGGCCACGTGCTTATCGATCCGGAGGGGCCGCGCTGCACCAGCGGACATATCGGCTGTTCACAATGCTTGACTGACGATTCGATCGCCGAACAGTACTCTGCGATTGTGGGTCGCGCGGTCAGTTTTGAGGACTTTGCGCGCGATGCCAAGGGCCGCGTGCCGCAAGCCACGCAGTTGGTGAACCGGACGTGTTTCCGGTTGGGATCGCTGGTGGCTACGGTGGCGAACATCGCGATGCCCGGGCATGTGATGATTGCCGGGGAGTCCGCGTTTTTGGCCAAGCTCGGCACCGATTCGCTGCGTGACGGCATTCGTTTCTATCGTCACAGCCAGACCCAGCCGGTCAAGTTCACGATTATGAACCACGACTGGCAGCTCTGGGCCAAAGCCGCCGCCAGTCGCGTGATTGTGAAGCATATTGGGTAGGCCGTTCTTGGCTCCCCTCAGAGAGGGGAGCCAAGAACGTTGCGTCGCCACAGTTACTCCGCCACGGCTTTGAGCAATACTGCCTGCTGGGGGTGGAGGGACGGGGGACGGATGCCGTAGCGCTGCAGGGCTTCGCCGGTCAGGACTACGCCTTCCTCGTTCCACCAGCCGAGAGTGCTCTGACCGTTGATCAGACCGGTCAAATCCAAGCTCGGGTCGAGCGGGCTGACACGGTAGGTGCGCTCGGGGTCAAGTCCGGGCAGGTGCACGGGCGCGGCCGGATAGGTCTGGCTGGTGGTCAGCTGGGTGAAGCGGTAGATGGCGGCGTCACGGTTCGGCATCACCATACCGTCCAGACGCACGGCCGGATCGTTGGAGTCGGCGTGCACGCAGGTGTCGATGGCGAACCAGTCGCGGTGCTTCTTGAATTCGGCCACCCACACGGCCAGCTTGGCGAGCGCCTCGTCCGGCTCCTTCAACAGGTTCCATTCGATGCCCATGTGGCCGAAGAACGCCATGGCCATGCGCAGTTCCTGGCTGGTGGCGCGCTGGGTGGAGTGTGCGGGGCTGGCGCCCACGTGCTCGCCCATCATCGCCGGCGGCACCAGCAGCGAGGTGTAGCGCTGGATGTCCGCGCGCTCGACCGGGTCCACGCAGTCGGAGACCCAGATACGATCGGCGTGCTCTAGGATGCCAAGATCCACGCGGCCGCCACCAGAGGAGCAGCTTTCGATCTCAAGGCCCGGATGCGCGGTCTTGAGGCCCTTGAAGATGTTGTAGACGGCAAGGGTCTGCGCGTGCACGGCCGGGCGGCCGGAGCGGCGGGAACCGGGCTCGGTGACGAGCTTGTTGTGGTCCCACTTGATGTAGTCGATACCGAGCTCGCCGACAAGCTGGTCCATGCAGCCGTAGATGTAGTCGAACGCATCCGGATTGGTCAGATCGAGCACCTGCTGAGTGCGGCCCTGCAGCGGCAGTCGGCCAGCGGTGGGCGAGAGAATCCAATCGGGGTGGTTACGGGCCACATCGGAATCGGGGTTGACCATTTCCGGCTCGAACCACAAGCCGAATTCCATACCCTTGGCGTGCACGTAGTCGGCGAGCGCCTTCAGGGACTTCGGACCATCGGGCCAGACGTCCTGCGCAATCTGCCAGTCACCGAGGCCGGAGGTGTCGTCGCGGCGGGAACCGAACCAACCGTCATCCACCACGAATCGTTCCACGCCGGAGTCGGCGGCCTTGTCGGCGAGCGCCTTCAGCGTATCGAAGTTGTGGTCGAAGTACACGGCTTCCCACGTGTTGAGGATCACCGGACGACCGTGCGAGAACAGGCGCGGATGCAGAGAGCGCACGTAGGAGTGGAAGCGGGCGGCGATCTCATTGAGGCCATCGCCATAGGAGCCGAACAGCCACGGGGTGTCGTAGGAGTTCTGGCCTTCGCCGGGGCCGGCGAGCGTCACTTCGCCGCCGAACAGGAGTTCGCCGCCGCCGATTACGCCGGTCGTGTAGGGCAGACGTTCGGCGGACAGTACGGAGTTGCCGCTCCAGCCCACGTGCACCGAATAGGCGTCGCCATGCTCGAAGCCGAAACCGGGCACGCCGGCGGTCAGGAGCAGGGATGCGTCGAAGTCAGGGCGGCCAGCGAGCTGCGGCTTTTCGAAACGGCCGACGGCCAGCGGCTGGCGCTGCGGGCTGCGTTCACGTAGATGGTGACCAGTGGTGGTGAGGATTTCGCCGACGGATTCGGGCAGCGGGAAGCCGAGCTCGATCTTGCCGATCTCGAGCGGGGCTCCGGCGTCTGCACCGAACAGGTTGGTTACGGTGGCCTTCTGACGAGCCAGGCCGCCGGGGAGCAGTTCGAGGTGCCATTCGACTTCCACGCCCTGCTCCTCATCGCGCGCGGTGACTATGACACCGGGCACGCGGGCCGGGCCGGTGGCGCGGGCATGGCCGGCCACATCGGTGTAGCTTTCGCCGGACACGGCATCGAGGGTGGCTTCCAGCACGCCGCCGGTCTCGATGTTGGTCACGGTGAACTTGGGGAAGAGCTCGATGCCGGCGCGGCGCAGCACCACGCGTTGCTCGCCGATCCAGCTTTCGGCCTGAGTGGGCAGGATGGACGGCCAAACGGTGTCGTCGAGCGCGCCGGACACGCGCTGCGGCTTCAAGGCGTCATAGGCGGCCAGCAGGGTGTCGGGCTTGGCCAGCGGGCGACCCCAGTGGACGATGCGCGGCAGGTCGCTGCCGGCAAACACCAGACCGATCGCCACATTGGCGGCGGGCTGGGTCAGGTAGACGGCGGTGAGTGCGGTACCGTCAGCGGCGGCACCGGTGAAAGTGGAGGTGTTCTCGGCCATATTGCCTCCTTCGACGTGTGTGGATTGGCATTGCACTACTGGTTTCGATGGTAGAAGAAATGGAATATGTTGCCTTGGTGCCGCGTGTTGGTTGCGTGAGGTAAGTAATGCGTCCGTGTCTATCGCCGCTGGGCGAAGAAATCAGTCAGGATGGACTGACACTCGCCTTCCAACACGCCGCCGTGCACTTCAGGACTATGGCCGATATGCGGATCGCGCGGAATATCCCAAATCGAACCGCACGCACCGAGCTTGGGATCCCAGGCACCGAACGCGATGGTGCCGATATGGGTCTGAATGCAGGCACCCGCGCACATCGGGCACGGCTCAAGTGTGACGGCCAGAGTGCAATCGGCGAGATTCCAAGCGCCCAAGGCTTGGGCCGCCTGACGCATGGCGATGATTTCGGCGTGGGCAAGCGGGTCACCATCAGCCTCACGCGTGTTGTATCCGCGCCCGACAATCTGGCCGGCCGCATCCAGCACCACCGCACCAACCGGTACGTCACCAGCGGCTGCAGCCTGACCGGCCAGTTCCAGTGCGTGACGCATCGCCTCATCATATTCCATACCAACGAGTGTATGCCTTTTTCTCATATCGTCTCATGATGTGCATAATCGGCCGCAAGCTTAACGTTTTCTTCATGGTTCCCCTATACTTTTGGTGGAAAAAATACGAGAAGGCGGCAACATGGCGGTATTTGAGCTCATCCTATGCATCATTGCGGCGGTGGTGGTGAGCTCGTTTGTCAGTCGCTTCGTGCCCAAAGTCTCCACGCCGCTGGTCCAGATTGTGCTGGGCGTGCTGGTTACGTATCTGCCGTTTTTCCCGGATGCGACGCTCGACCCGGAACTGTTCATGGTGCTGTTTATCGCGCCATTGCTGTATTTGGAAGCCCACGAAATCGATAAGTCGGCGTTGCTGAAAACGCTGGATCTGAGCCTATCGCTGGCTATCGGACTGGCTATCGTCACGATGGCGGTGGTCGGATTCACTTTGCATGCCGTCTGGCCGTCCATCACCTTAGCCTCAGCCTTAGCACTCGGCGCGGCACTCGGCCCGACCGATGCGGTGGCCGTCAGCTCCCTCGGTAAAGAAGCCTCGCTGACGCAGCGTCAGCGCAGCGTGCTGAAAGGCGAATCACTCTTCAATGACGCTTCCGGCATCGTCGGCTTCCAGTTCGCTCTGGCCGCCGCCTTCACTGGAGAATTCGCCGTGGGGCAGGCCGCCGGCGAATTCGTGATCTCCTTCTTTGGCGGCACCTTATTTGGCCTGGTGATAGCAGCAGTGGCCAACTGGCTATTCGAGACCGTGCGATCCCTCGGCTGGGAAACCACTACCACACGTATTCTGATGGAACTGTTCCTGCCCTTCCTGCTGTATTTGGGCGCGGAGGAATTCAATGTGTCCGGCATTCTGTCGGTGGTGGCCGCTGGCCTGTTCATCCGATTCGACCGTACCGGCGTGGGGCCGAATGTGGCACGCACGAATATCGTTTCCACTTCAGTATGGGGTGTGCTGAGTTTCTCGCTCAACGGTGCGGTGTTCATTCTTCTGGGCATGCAGCTGCCGCGCGCCATGAGGGCCAGCTGGTCTGACCCGTATATCAGCAATACCGCGCTGATCGGCATTATTCTGCTGGTCACTCTGGTGGTAATCGCGCTCCGATTCTTCTGGATTGCGGCCATGCTGCGCGTTGCGCGAGATACAATCACCGGCCAGCGCCGCAAAATGGCACCCGAACGCTGGCGCTCGGCCGCAGTGATGACCTTTGGCGGCCCCAAGGGAACCATCACGCTGTCATTGATGTTCACCATCCCGTATTACATCGCCGGCGGTGCGCCGTTCCCGATGCGTGACGAGCTGATTTTCATTGCGTCAGGCGTGATTATCGTGACCTTGCTGCTGGCCAACTTCCTGTTACCGCTATTGGCCCCGAACCGTGGCAAGGATCCCAGCGCGGAAATAATTCCGGTGACCATCGATGTGTTACGCGCCACGGTGGAGGAACTGACCGGACGCATCACGCCAGAGAATCGCCGTGCGATTCTGATGGTAATCGACCAGTACACCAAGCGCATCGGGCGATTGCAGCAGCGCATCGGCGATACCGATCCTCAGGGATTCGAGCAATTGCAGATCGAAGCGCTGCATTGGGAAAAGGAATTCGTGCGCGACCGGCTTGCCGACACCAAAGCACATCCGGCGGCGGATACGGCCACGCAAGAGCTGAACGTCGAAACCTGCGAGCGCATGCTTGACCAGATTATGAATACGTTGCGTCACACTTCCACTGATCCGACTTCAGGGCACGCGGTATCGCAGATTCGCGGTCGTGTACGCATGTTCCAGCGGCAGATGAGCAATTATGCCAAACGCACGGTGTCCAAGATTCGCCACACCACACCATTGGTGAGCGAGGACCAGATTTTCGCGCGCATCCGCGAACTGCAGGTCGAGGCGATTCATCATGTTATCGGCCGGCTTATTGACGAGATGGGCCAGGATACGTACAACACCGAGCATTGTTCGGCACTGTTGCTGGATTATCGTCGTGCCGAGGCTTCATTGCAGGCACGTCCGAATATGAGCGGCACTACGGAAACCATCACGCAGGTCGAGGACGTAAAGCGCGAGAGCTACGGTATCGAACTCGGTGTGATTCAGGACATGTACGAAGCCGGCGACATCAACCGAGCCCAAGCCCGCTCCCTAAGGCGCAACATCTACGTTATGCAAGTGGACGCTGATTCCGGCATCTAGTTTCCTTGGCTCCCTTCTCTGAGGGGAGCCAAGTTGGGGATTGCTATTCCCGTGTGATTCTCTTCAGTATGTGCAGTACTTGCAGTGCTCACTTCGCTCATGGGAGAACAGTCTATGACCGAGTCAGCCACAAGCGCCCTCGATGTCCGATTGCTGCGACGGCCGCGCCAATTCCAGTGATGGCGGCTGACTACAGCACGCCAGAAGTAATGTCGTTGTCAAGTAGCCACTGGCGCAAATCGGCGAACTCCTCAAGACTCACATTGTGATCCAGACCGTGGTAGCTCTTGGTTTTCAGCCACGTATGCTCTTCCAGCCAAGCGGCAGTGGCGAACAGTTCGTATTTCGGGATTACGCCATCGTTCTTGCCGTACGTATAGAACACGGGGATATCGTAATCGGCCAGGCGAGAGTCAGCGGGGGCCGTGCCGGGCACCTGACCGGGTGCGTTGAAGCCGGACAGGGAGACGACGGCCCGGTACCGCTCGGGGTTGATACGCAACAAATGCACGGCGACCAGCCCACCTTGCGAAAACCCAAGCGGCACCACGTCACGGTCAGCGGGAATGTTGTCGGCCACCCATCGGTCGACTGCTGTGGCGGCGGCATACACGCCGTAGTCACGATCATCGCCGATAGGCAGGGCATCGTGGAACCACGCGTAGTTGCCGGGGTCGGGACTGCCCTCACGGGCCGGCGCGAGTGTCAGCGGCCCGCGCAATGCCACGAAATCGTTATACGGAGCGATGAGGCGCATGATGTCCGCCATGTCTTCTTCGCTGGATCCCCATCCATGCAGGCACAGGAACAGCGGATGCGCGGCATGCTGGTCGAAGCCGCCGCGCGAGGTGACGCTGTGTTCCACGGTGAGTGGCTCGCCAAAACGTCCGGGCACAGTGGTGGATTCGCGGCCGATCAGGGGCTGGCTGGCATTCGCTTCTTTGCTCATACCAATCCAATATAGAGGTCTTGCGCGCTGTGCGGAAAACGATGGACCATGATTTCAATCACATTGGGTAATCCGCGCCGAATCGCCTTGGGACTTTCCAAGGGATACCGGCAATCTATCAGGCGTTACCGCTGTCTGCGGTGTCTGTGGCTGCGGTGATTGTCTCAAGTTCGCCGCCCCACTGCTGCTGCAGTGCGGTCATCTTGCTGGCCTCGCCGAACACCATCCAGCGTTTGCCGTTCAGCAATCGCCAATCACCTTTCGTTTGCTCATTATCAGCGTATTGGCTCAGCAGTTCGGAAATCTTGCTTTCGATAGGTGCCCGGATGATGGCTGCGGACGATTCCGATTCAAAGGATACGAAGGCCACTCTCGGATCAGTGCACATCTGTACGGTGGTGATGCCCGGCAAACCGCCCGTATCAAGCCCCTGCCATCCTTCTTTGCACGCGCCGGCAGCTTGTTCGATGTCTTGCTCCATCTGTGCGGTATCTTCGACGGGTGCCTTGTCGTTCGACTGCTGAATCAGTCCTTCCGGGAACAATACGCCCACGGCCACGCCGATAACCAAGCAAACTATGGCGCACACCAGTGCGATGATGCCGCCCGCGCCCACTCCCCCGTGAGTGGCGTACCGAGGCATGGTGACTCGCGCAGCGATGACCAGAATCAGGGTGATGCCGATAAGCACCGCCGCAGTCAACGCAATGTATCGTCCTGGCACTGCCGGCATAAAGGAAATGACGTAAGGCGCGATTTCATGAACCGCCGAGGTGGCCGATACCACGACGGCTAGCAGTCCGCTGACAACGGCAAGTCTGCGGCACAACATCGACGTTGGGCTGCTGGCTTTTGTAGCGGCAAATCGCCGGCCGGCATTCCGCCTGGATGGGCGTCGATTCTGTGCACGACGTGAGCTGCGCGAATCGTCATACTGACCATCGCCGAAGAAATCGTAGTCCTCATCGTTGCGGGCCATCGGTGCCCCCTTCCTGCCGATCACACAGCTAGTGTACCGCTATGGCTTGGGAATGGCGGTCATTCGGGGGAATGATTTTGGCCTATAACCCTGATTCAGGGCACAAAAAAGAACCCCGGCGGTTGCCCGCCGGGGAGAGAAAGGAGAGAGAAGAAGAAAGGGGGTTCAATTGTCGGGAACTGCTGCGGCTCCTGATCAGCTTTCCGCTGACATCTTTTATATAACCACTGCTTTCTGGGTCTACCTCTAAGTTTCTCTGAGAAAAACCTGAGAATACTTGCGATTGATGGACCGCAGAAGCGTGAGGAGCCTCTCACGTTTCCGCCCAAGGCGCTAGACTTGAAGGCAATATTTATTTGCCCAAGGAGTTTTTCACATGCTGCTGTCCGACCGCGACATTCTCGCCGCACAGTCCGCAGGTCATATCTCACTTGATCCGTGGACCCCCGAAATGGTGCAGCCCGCTTCCATCGACGTGCGATTGGATCGGTACTTCCGTTTGTTCAATAACCACGCCTACACCTATGTCGATCCGGCGGAAAACCAAGGCGCACTCACCGAACAGTTCGAGGTGGCTCCCGACGAACCGTGGATTTTGCACCCCGGCGAGTTCGCACTGGGTTCCACGTGGGAATACGTCAAGTTGGACCCGTCCATTGCCGCCCGTCTGGAAGGCAAGAGCTCACTGGGCCGATTGGGTATTCTCACCCATTCGACTGCGGGCTTCATTGACCCCGGTTTCGAGGGGCATATTACGCTTGAGCTGTCTAATGTGTCGACGCTGCCGGTCAAACTATGGCCTGGCATGAAAATCGGCCAGATGTGCTTCTTCCAGCTGAGCTCGCCCGCTGAGCACCCTTATGGCTCCAAGGGCACCGGCTCGCATTATCAGGGCCAGCGGGGTCCGACGCCGAGCCGTTCCTACGAGAATTTCTACCGCGCGCACATCGACGACTGAGCGTTGCGACGTACCATTCGGCCGGCGGATGCCGGCCATTTGCTTAATCCCAAGGAGATGTCATGACCAACAGCGATGGCGGGTTCCAGTTCGACTTCCAGCAGCACGAAAAGCCGGTCAGGCCAACGGTTCCTCCGATTCCCGGGCAAGAGACAGCAGCATATAGCACGGAACCCACGGCACAAGCCACACCGGCTCTGCAGTTCCCGCAGTCTGTGCAGTCTGTGCGGGCTGCGCAGTTTGCACAGCCCGCACAACCCACGCAGCCCGTACAGCCGACGCAGCCCATCGATCCGGCCATGACGCAACCGTTCTCGCCGCAATTCCCGGCTGCGGTTGCCGCACAAGCACCACAGCCGGCAGCAGCCACGCAGCCAGTAGTATCCGAAACACCAATCGCCGCTGCGCCCGGCCAGCAGCAATACGTTTGGGATCAGACGACGCAAAGCTTCCGCCCGGTGGAACCGACAGCGCCGGTGACGCCAGCAGCACCAGCCGCACCAGCGGCACCGGCGACATCGCCTGTTTCGATAGCTTCAAACGCCGCGACACAGGCGTTCCAACCCAATCAGGCCGAGCAGCCTGCGGTAGATGCCGAGGCAACACAGGCGTTCCAGCCTGATCAGGTCATGGCAACACAGCCTTTCGAAGCTCAGGCCATGCCGAATGCCGAAACCGCGGCCACACAGGCATACGGCGCATCATCCACCGTATCCGGTGAGACCGTTGCCATGCCGGCAACGCAAGTAGCGTCTGCCGATGATGCTGCGGCCACACAGGTGTTCCAACCGGCCGCCCTGGCCGCTTCGGCACAGGCTCAGCCTGCTGTGATGCCTCCCTCCATTCCGTTGAATCAGGTCTCCGATGAGGACGATTCCGATGGCGCCGAGCCTCGTCACGGCGGTAGCGGCAAAAAGAACACCCGCAAAATCGTCGGCATTGCCGTAGCA
>ERZ506759.316-NODE-316-length-16818-cov-15.9659_pt1 | contig 16818 bp, 10 predicted proteins | sample MGYA00513042_ERZ506759 | MGnify/ENA metagenome assembly ERZ506759
ATGAACCAACCAGAAATTTTTCACCCACCTCACAACCCCAAGTCCGACAGCTCTTTGAGAACTATCCAGGTGCCATTATTACAGTCTCACATGATGTCAACTACCTCAGACAAGTTTGCCAAAAGATATATCGCCTGGACTCACACGATTTAAAAGAAGTTGAGATTTAGGATATCAATCCTATCGTTTTTACAAGAAAAGTCTCAAAGGAATCATTTTCTTCAGATGCAAAAGAACTCAGGCAAAACCTGAGTTCTTTTAGTCTTAATCAATTTCAAGACCACCAGTATAAAGTCGGTAGTAAGTACCACCTTGTTCCATAAGGCTGTCGTGGTCGCCACGTTCAATGATATGTCCATGGTCCATAACCATTATCACATCTGAGTTAACGATGGTTGAAAGACGGTGGGCGATAACAAAGACGGTACGTCCTTCCATGAGTCGGTCCATCCCCTCTTGTACCATTTTTTCGGTACGAGAGTCAATAGAGGAAGTCGCCTCGTCAAGGATGAGAACCGGTGCATTAGCAAGGGCAGCACGCGCAATGGCAATCAGCTGACGTTGTCCATTAGACAAGCCTGCACCATCGTCTGTAAGAACAGTGTCGTAACCATTGTCCAGATGTTGCACAAAGGAATCCACGTTAGCAATACGAGCAGCTTCAAGAATTTCCTCGCGAGTCGCATCCGCACGGCCGTAGGCAATATTTTCAGCGATAGTCCCTGTGAAGAGATGGGTATCCTGAAGCACGATACCAAGTGAGCGACGAAGAGAATCTTTTTCAATCAGCTTCACATCGATACCATCATAAGTAATCACACCAGATTGGATGTCGTAGAAACGGTTAATCAAGTTGGTAATTGTCGTCTTACCAGCACCTGTCGCACCGACAAAGGCAACCTTTTGCCCCTTGTCTGCATAGAGGTTAACGTCGTGAAGGATTTGTTTCTTACCATCGTAAGAGAAATCAACATCTTGGAAGACCACATTTCCGACCAACTCGACCAACTCGTAGTCGCCATTTGGACGTGGGTGCTTCCAAGCCCAATGGTTGGTTTTCTTGTCTGTCACAACCATTTGACCGTCTACCAATTCGTAATTAACCAAAGTGACCTTACCTTGATCCACTTCTTCTGCTTCATCCAGAAGGTCAAAGATACGGTCGGCACCGGCAAGCGCCATAAGGACAAAGTTCAGTTGTTGAGAGACCTGAGTAATAGGGCCGTTGAAGGAACGGTTCAATTGTAGGAAGGCCATGAGACCACCGATAGTCAAGCCACCCACACCATTGAGGGCAAAGACCCCACCGACCAAGGCAGTCAAGACGAAGGATACATTTCCTAAGTTCCCAAGGATTGGCATGAGGACATTGGCATAGCGATTGGCCAAGTATGAGGATTGGAAGAGTTCTTCATTAATCTTGTCAAAGTCAGCCATGCTTTCTTCTTCGTGGACAAAGGCCTTGACCACTTTTTGACCTGACATCATTTCTTCGATAAAGCCATTCTCAATTCCTAGATTCTTTTGTTGTTCACCGAAGTAACGGCCTGATTTGGCAGATACATTTTTAATAACCATAAACATGATACCTACCATGACTAAAACCACGATAAAAAGGAGAGGACTAACCGTAAGCATGGTTACTGTCACACCGATAATGGTGATAGCCGTTTGCAAGAGCTGAGGAATGGATTGCTCAATGGCCTGACGAAGGGCATCGATGTCATTGGTATAGATCGACATGATGTCCCCGTGTTTATGAGTGTCAAAGTAACGAACAGGAAGCTTTTGCATACGAGCAAAAAGCTGATTACGAAGGGAACGCAGGGAATCTTGTGAAATCGTCGCCATGAGGAGGGAAGCCACATAGTTGGCAACCACACCGATAAGACAAAAGACCCCAACTGACGTCAAGAAACGTAACAATGGCCCAAAGTCATGACTACCAGATTTGAGCATAGGTTGAACGTAAACGTCCACCAAGGACTGAATCGAAGCCGTCAAATTAACCGTTGCCAAAGAAGCAACAACAATGAGGACAAAGGCAACACTAAGTGAAAGTTTGTAGTCTTGCCACAAAAAGCGTAGCAGTCGTGCTAGTGAGCCCCAGCTGGCTTTTTTCTTATTCTGCATCTGCTACTCCTTTCCCTTGTGTTTGCATCTTGTAAACGTCACGATAGATGGCATTATTAGCCACCAAGTCGTCGTGACTACCAATAGCATCGATACGACCATCATTCATGACGATGATACGGTCTGCATCTTGGATAGATGAAATCCGTTGACCGATGATGATTTTAGTCGTGTCCTTAAGACTTGAAGTGAAACCTTGACGAATCAAACTATCTGTCTTGGTATCGACTGCTGATGTCGAATCATCCAAAATCAAGATTTTCGGATTCATGAGGAGAGCACGTGCAATACAAAGACGTTGACGTTGTCCCCCTGAGACATTGGAGCCACCACGTTCAATCTTGGTGTCATAGCCATCCTTAAACTCTTGGATAAATTCATCAGCTTGGGCAATCTTACAAGCTTGGATGATTTCTTCATCTGTTGCCTGTTTATTCCCCCAGCGCATATTTTCCTTAATGGTTCCTGAGAAAAGAACGTTGGTTTGAAGCACCATGGCTACTTGCTTACGCAAGCTATCCAAATCATAGTCCTTAACATTGTGCCCGGCAACCTTGACTTGACCAGCTTCCACATCATAGAGACGAGGAATCAGCTGAACCAGACTAGATTTTCCTGAACCCGTTCCACCAAGAATACCGATAACTTCACCAGACTTAATATCAAGCGTAATATCTTTGAGGACATGGGTCTTGTCACCATTTTCATCCGTGTATGAGAAATCCACATGATCAAAGCTGATAGAACCATCTGCAACTTCTGTTAAACCATTTTCAGGTGAAAGGATAGTCGCTTCAGTACTGAGGACGTCATTAATACGTTCCACAGAAGCCATAGAAATGGACAACATGACAAAGATCATCATGAACATCATGAGTGAGATGAGGATAGTCATGGTGTAGCTGAACATAGAGGTTAATTCACCTGTAGATAGGTTACCGACAACGATAAGGTGGGCACCAAACCAAGAAATCATGAGGAAGGACGCATACATTGACAACATCATGGCTGGGTTAGACATGACAACCACACGAATAGCACGCATAAACATTTGATAAATGCGACGTGAAGCCCTCTTGAATTTATCAGTCTCTTCCTGCTCCTTAACATAGGATTTCACCACACGCATGTTGGTGATATTTTCCTTGATACTGTTGTTAAGGTTGTCATAAGCCTCAAATACTTGAGTAAATAAAGGATATACAATCTTGGTAATAAGCGCTAGAATCACACCAAGGAAGAGCGTTACGCCAACGAAAATCCAAGCCATCTGACCGTTGATAAGGAAACTAGCAGTAATGGCAAAAATCAGGTTGAGTGGTGCACGCACACAGATGCGGATAATCATTTGATAAGAGTTCTGAACGTTGGTAACATCAGTCATCATACGGGTTACCAGACCACCAGCTGAGAACTTATCGATATTTTCAAAGGAGAAGCTTTGAACCTTCTTGAAAATGGCCTGACGTAGATTCTTGGCAAATCCAGCAGAGGCAAAGGCTGCATAGCGAGCCGACTGCATACCGCAGAATAGGGATAGAAAGGCGCAGACTAACATGAGGCCACCGTAGAACCAGATGTTAGACATGTTGGACTGCTGGACACCTTTGTCTAAAAGATTAGCCATGACAAAGGGAATGGAAATCTCAAACATGACTTCTAGCGTCATGAAGAGGGACGCTAGGATTGAGGGTTTCTTGTATTCCTTTATCTGGGCGATCAGGGCTTGAAACATAGTTACCTCCGTTTTTTATTCTTTTTTCTTTTTTTGATATTTTTCTTAAGTGGCTTCGGACGCTAGCAGCTTCCTTCGGAATCTCATAGCTAAGTTTTGAGCCAAAGTCTCAAAACTTCCGAGTTATAGAAGTCTCTTGACTTCTATAACTGTTGCCACGGCGAAAAATATCGTCTGCTCTGTGCAGAGCGTGTTTCAGGCATTGATAGATATAAGCTAGTCCTGTAATCCATCACAGCGAAAGCATCGCTCCTAAGCAGAGCGGACTGTTAGCATCTTACTCTGCTCTAAACGAGACTGAGCAGATTTAGACAACTGTTGCCACGGCGAAAACTATCGCCTGCTCTGTGCAGAGCAAAGTTTTATAAGAACAGTCAAAATGCTCATATTTTATCTATAAAAGAACAGTTATCCCCTTTTGAGGGCATATAAAAGCCCCTGAGGGATGGGCCCTAGGGAGACTTCGTTTTAATATAGATGTTACTTATAGTATAGGTTAATGTGACTTAAATTGCAAGTAAAATGCTATATGACTAGGATTTGTTCTGATTTCCTCATTATTCTGCCCATAATCTGTTCATTTTTCACAAACTTATCTACAACATTCGGAAATTCCCCTTAACCGTAGCGGAAAGTTGTTTTATTCTCCTATTTATAATAGACTATCACTAACATTAGATGAAAAGGTGATTCTATGACTATAAACCAACTGCTTCAAAAACTGGAGTCTACCAGCCCCATTCTCCAAGCGAACTTTGGAATCGAGCGTGAGAGTCTGCGTGTCGATAGGCAAGGACAGCTGGCGCATACGCCTCACCCATCCTGTCTGGGAGCTCGTAGTTTCCACCCCTATATTCAGACTGACTTTTGTGAGTTTCAGATGGAGCTCATTACGCCAGTTGCCAAATCCACCACTGAGGCTCGTCGTCTTCTAGGAGCTATTACCGATGTGACCGGACGTTCGATTTCTCAAGACGAGGTTCTCTGGCCCCTCTCTATGCCACCTCGCATCAAAGCCGAAGAGATTCAAGTTGCCCAACTGGAAAATGAATTCGAACGCCATTATCGTAACTACTTGGCTGAAAAATACGGAACTAAACTACAAGCTATCTCAGGTATCCACTATAATATGGAACTGGGTAAAGATTTGGTTGAGGCCCTGTTCCAAGAAAGTAATCAGACCGATATGATTGCCTTCAAGAATGCCCTCTATCTTAAGTTGGCTCAAAACTACTTGCGCTACCGTTGGGTGATTACCTATCTCTTTGGGGCTGCACCTATTGCTGAGCAAGGCTTCTTCGACCAAGAAGTTCCAGAACCTGTGCGTTCCTTCCGTAACAGTGACCACGGCTATGTCAATAAGGAAGAAATTCAAGTATCCTTTGATAATCTTGAAGACTACGTCTCCGATATCGAAACCTATATTGCCAATGGTGATTTGATTGCCGAGAAGGAATTTTATTCAGCTGTTCGTTTCCGTGGCCAAAAGGCTAATCGTTCCTTCCTGGACAAGGGAATTACCTATCTGGAATTCCGTAACTTCGACCTCAATCCCTTTGAGCGTATCGGTATTAGCCAGACTACTATGGACACTGTACACTTGCTCATTTTAGCCTTTCTTTGGCTTGATAGCCCTGAAAATGTCGATCAATCTCTAGCTCAAGGTCACGCACTAAATGAGAAAATTGCTCTTTCTCATCCGCTAGAACCACTACCTGATCAAGCTATGGCCGAAACTAAGGATATTATTAAAGCCCTAGACCAATTGGTTCAACACTTTGGACTTGGTGACTATCATCAAGATTTGGTTAAGCAAGTCAAGGCAACCTTTGCGGATCCAAAACAGACGCTCTCTGCTCAACTCTTACCTTATATCAAAGACAAGTCCCTAGCTGACTTTGCTTTGAACAAGGCGCTGGCCTATCAGGACTATGATTGGACCGCTCATTATGCCCTCAAGGGCTACGAAGAGATGGAGCTCTCTACACAGATGTTGCTTTTTGATGCTATCCAAAAAGGAATCAATTTCGACATTTTGGATGAACAGGACCAATTCCTCAAACTCTGGCACAAAGACCATGTCGAATACGTCAAGAACGGTAATATGACTTCAAAAGACAACTACGTGGTCCCTCTTGCCATGGCCAATAAAACTGTGACTAAGAAGATTCTGGCAGATGCTGGCTTTCCAGTTCCTACTGGTGACGAATTTACCAGCCTTGAGCAAGGACTTGCCTATTACCCTCTAATCAAGAACAAACAAATCGTGGTCAAACCAAAATCAACCAACTTTGGTTTGGGAATCTCCATTTTCCAAGAACCTGCCAGTCTTGAAAACTATCAAAAAGCCCTTGAAATTGCCTTCGCAGAAGATACCGCAGTCCTGGTTGAAGAATTTATACCGGGTACTGAATACCGTTTCTTCATCTTGGACGGGCATTGTGAGGCTGTCCTCCTTCGTGTTGCTGCAAATGTCGTTGGGGATGGCAAACACACTATCCGTGAATTGGTTGCTCAGAAAAATGCCAATCCATTGCGTGGCCACGACCACCGCTCACCGCTTGAAATTATTGCCTTAGGAGACATCGAACAACTAATGTTGGCCCAACAAGGCTACACACCTGACGATGTCCTTCCTGATGGGAAAAAGGTTAACCTACGCCGTAACTCTAACATCTCTACAGGTGGCGACTCTATTGATGTCACTGAGATTATGGATTCCTCTTACCAAGAATTGGCCGCAGCCATGGCAACTAGCATGGGAGCCTGGGCTTGTGGGGTTGACCTGATAATTCCAGATGAAACGCAAATTGCCATCAAGGAAAATCCGCATTGCACCTGCATTGAGCTTAACTTTAACCCTTCCATGTATATGCACACCTACTGTGCCGAAGGACCGGGTCAAGCTATCACTCCAAAAATCCTGGACAAGCTTTTCCCAGAATTAGTAGCCCTTAAACATCAAAACTAAACTGTCATAAAGCAAAGCACCTTTATCAACATGTGATAAAGGCGCTTTTTCTATGCAAGTACTAGTCACCTGTCTCCTCTTTGGGGTGAGCTTCCAAGTACTGAATATTTTGAATATAGACGTCTTGAGCCTGTTCAAAGGCCACCTGATTGGCATAGGGATAGTCAATGTAAAATAAGTCCTGCCAGCCGTTAAGCTTTTGACTATTGTAAAAGCCTTGAATCTTAGTTGGAAGGAAATCCTTGTTATAACTAATGCGCAACTTGAGCAAAGTCTTGTCCTGAAACTGCGAAATAATACTGTTAGAGGTTTCTTGATCCTTAAGATCAGACCAAACCCGATTCAAGCGGATGTCCTGGGTATAGTGGTCGGCTTTAATGCGAGCCTTATCCACAGGGAGCTTTTGAGTCGCCCCTAAGAGGTAGGACAACTCCCCTTGAAAATAATCCTCAATCGTCAAATCACCAAGACTAGACCCATACAAGATACCATCCTTAATGGCAATGTTTGATCCAAAGAGTCTTTGATTAGCAACATCAAAGGACATTCCCTCATCCTGTCCATAAAGTTTGATGGCGTAGGCATCTCTGACCCGATAGAAATTTTTAGATACGAGAACCTTATCAAGGGTTTCCGTTTGCTTGGCTTCCTCCTTGACCTTGGAACTTATAGGTTTCTTGGTAAAAGCTGTCAAAACCATCAAGCACAAAAGTAGAACGAATATGATCCAGATAGGCATTGTAGACCTGAAGGCGGTCTTCAGCTTTAACGTGTCTCCATGTTTCAAGATCTTTCAAGCCTCCTTTTTTAACAATATCGGTATAGTTTCCACCGTTTAGCACATTCCTCGGATTTTTCCACTTCTTAACCATTTTCCGTCTGATGGCATTATCAGCAGGATGATGAACATCCAGATAGGTGTGGCTGTTATTGAGGTAAGCCGGTAAATCGGCATTGAGGCCCTTAGACAGACCATAGTTAGCCGAGTCTGTATCGGCAATATCAGCCCCATCCTCTATCTTATAATGCTTAGGATTAGAGTCGATGCTACCATCTTTCTTTTTCTTGTAAACATTCCATTCGGATACAAATTTTCCTGTATCCATATTGACAATGAATTCAATAAAACGGGCATTACTAACACCGTAGGGCCCCATAATACTGGTCTGAGGCAACTGAATTTTCATATTATGCGGATAGGTGAAATCACCTAAAGTTCGATTATGAAAGGAAGCACCTGTGGTGTAATCCAGATTAATCTTCTTGTCCTTGCTATAGGCCAAAAGCTTATCCAAATCCGTCTTGCCCTTGTAGTTGGTCCTAACATAGTCCATAGACTGCTTATCAATCCAAGATCTGAATAGATGGAGCTTGATGCCTAACTCATCCACACCCAAGCCCTGATCCGTCTGATAGGTTTCCATGATAGCTTCACGGAAGTAGCTATAAAAAGGACTGGTTGGCTCAAGTTGTTTGGAAAATTTATAACCCGACTTCCCAAGTTGGAGAAACTGGTACTTATCCACATAAACCTGCATATGGTTCATAACCAAATTAAGCTTGTCATGGTTAGGTAACTGAGAAGCTTGGAAAAAGGCTGCATAAGTATCAGAACCAACTTCCTTACTTTCTTGATCAATGTCATTCAAGGTGTTGTCAAAGTGGTCCAGAGAAGTCTTTTTCATTTTACTTCTTACCTGAGCCACATAGGCCGGCTTAATCGCCTGATCCCAGTGGTCACGGGCTATAATCGCATCGGCTTTTTGCGAAATCACAGCCAAGCGTTTCTGATAGGCCTCATCTGTCAAGGCTAGCTTCAGAGCATCCGACGGCGTCGCTTGAACTACTGACAAATCACCATAAGCATCCGACTTTAGGACAAGATTGACCTGTTTATCATAGGAATGATTGATATGGAGGGATAGACGAATCTTTCCATCCTCCTTACGCACCGACATTGGATCAATTTGATAAGATTGGATGACCCCAGCCTGACTCAGAGCCAGTCTGTCTAAATTTTCCAAAGAAGCCTGATAAATGTAGGAAATTTCTGGGTCTTTGACCCTCTTGACCAGATATTGGTTTCGACGACGGTCGAAAACCACAAGACCAAGTATAAGGATTACAGCCAAGGCACTTGCCAAATACTGTAAAATTGCTTTCTTCATAGTACTTCCATTATATCATAGGACAGCAAATTATACTGAAAACGGTTGACAATCTTGAAAATAGATGAAAAGCAGGTCGTATCTAACCTGCTTCCCTACCTTATAAATCACTCAAGTGACGATGTTTAATCTTAAAGTCAAAATAAGCATTTTCCTGAAGTTTATGGAAAATCTCTCTGTAAGCTGCTTCATCAAAATGATCTCCACGATAGAGAATCTCAAAACTCAAGCCCTCATATTCCAGAAAGGCATTTGACGTCTTAAAACCATTACGCTTGTAGAAATCCCAACGAGCCGCACGTTGCTCTGGATTATCATTAGGCTCATCCAAACGCTCCACCTCTAAAACCATGGATCGTGTTGGCCCATAAAACTCCACTAATTTATTAATGATTTCACTACCATAGCCATGACTCCTCATTTGAGGAACAATAGCAAAAAAGCTAACATAAAAAACCTTAGCATTATAGAGAACTGAGGCAAAGCCAATAAAATCATCTTCGTCATAAAAGGCAAAGAAATGATAATCCTCACGACCATCCAGTTGTAAGAACTCACTCAATGGAATACGTTCTTCCTCTGGAAAGGCCTCATTATTCAAACGCTCCACCCTATCTAAATCTGGAAACTCCTTGGTAATTAATTGGCTACGTAAAGCCATAACATTTCCCCCTTTTCTGATGCCTATATCTATAGGCCATTATATCATCTTAGCGAACAGTTGCAAACTTTAAGGAAGGATGACTAAAAGATTCCGAAGACTTCAGAAACAACTAGCATCGAAAAATGTTGCGTCTACACTACAAAAAAGATAAAATTGATGTATAAACGCAACAAAGGGAGGGATAGTATGTCAAATAAAGAAAGAATACTGCACCATCTTGCACATCATAATGGCATCATTACTTATAAAGACTGTAAAACTCTTGGCATACCCACTGTCTATCTAACTAGGTTAGAACAGGAAGGAACTATTTTTCGAGTTGAAAAAGGAATTTATCTAGATGCTAACGGGGACTATGACGACTATTACTTTTTTCAATATAGATTTTCAAAGGCTATCTACTCTTACACATCTGCATTATATCTATTAGGCGTTACTGACGAGATTCCTCAATATTTTGAGGTAACTGTACCTAGAGGTTATCGTTTTAACACCCCTCCTTCCAATCTCCTAATTCATACGACAACTAAGAAATTTATCGAAATTGGGGTCACACGCATTAAAACTCTTATGGGGAACTACGTTCAGGCTTATGACCTAGAGCGAACTATTTGCGATTTAATTATTAACCGAAATCACATTGATACAGAACTTTTTGTGAAAACACTTCAGAGTTTTGCTAAAAATCCGAATAAGAATATAGGTAAACTTTATGACTATGCTACTAAAATGCAGGCCATAAAAGATATCAAGCAAACTCTGGAGGTTCTTATGTGAACAAAGCAACATTAACCCTAATCTGCCACAAAATCTCTAAGCAAACTGGCTTAACCTTTAACTCCGTGATGACCTATTATTTTCTTGAAATGATCCTAAAAAAGTTAAGCCAGAGTTCATACTCAAGAAACTATATCTTTAAAGGAGGCTTTCTTCTCTCGAATGTCATTGGCGTTGAATCACGTAGTACTGTCGATATTGACTTTCTATTCCAGAACATCACACTATCATTTGAAAATGTTGAGAAGCAACTCAAGGATATTCTTGCGATTCCAATAGAGGGTATCAATTTTACGATCCAATCCATAGTTTCTATTAAAGAAAGTGACCTTTACAGTGGGTACCGGGCCAGCATTCTTTGCCAGCTAGAAAACATCAAACAAATGGTTCATTTAGATATCGCAACAGGGGATATTGTAACGCCACACCCTATTCATTACGACTATAAATCTCTTTTTGAAGATGACCACTTCCCAATCATTGCTTATCCCATTGAAACCATTATTGCTGAAAAGCTACAAACGATATACTCTAGAAACTTTTTGAATAGCCGTAGCAAAGACTTTTATGACATTTATATTCTTTCAAAATTGAAGAGGGAAGAAATTGACACCTTACAGCTCCAATTAGCCATAAAAAGAACATTTGCATTTCGTGGTACCACATTTGATTACAATAAAAATATTGAACTTCTTAAATTATTTAAAAATGATGAAACCCAAAACCAACAATGGCAAAACTACGCAAGAAAATACAGTTATACTAATGGCATCTCATTTAAAGAAATACTTGATGAGATAATCATGTTGTTAACTCAGCTTCCTTTTAGTAGGGACTGATAAAGTCATTTGATTGGTTTTATTCACAATATATACAAAGTTATTTTTTCAGAATGAAACCTAGAAACCTACATATATTGAGACTTTGTCTGCAATCAAAAACAACGACCATTTCTAGCCGTTGTTTTTTTGATGTATTAGCTTTCGCTTATTTTTTCAATTTCCAAATTTCTTTAGCGTATTCTGTGATAGTATCATCAGAAGTAAACTTATGAGATTTAGCAATATTAGCCAAGCTCATGCGTGCCCACTTGTCATGGTCACGATAAAGCGCATCGATTTTCTCTTGAGCTTCTACATAAGCTGCAAAGTCTTCCAAGAGGAAGTACTCATCGTTATGTGTGATAAGCGCTTCATAGATTTCAGTACCTTCTGATTGAGCATTTGGAATAGTACCATTGACAAAAGTATCCACAACACGACGAATCACAGGGTTGTTTTCATAAACTGCACGAGAATAATAATCGTGACGAGCATAGTGTTCGTAAACTTCGTCTTTGTTCATACCGAAGATGACAACATTTTCATCACCAACTTCGTCTTTGATTTCAATGTTGGCACCGTCAAGTGTTGCCAAAGTAATGGCACCGGTCATCATGAATTTCATGTTTGATGTACCAGATGCTTCTTTAGAAGCCAATGAGATTTGTTCAGAGACATCAGCTGCTGGGATAATAATTTCAGCCAAGCTTACACGGTAGTTTTCAAGGAAAACAACCTTAAGTTTGCCTTGGAGGCTTTCATCATTATTGACAAGGTTAGCCACTTCATTGATAAGTTTGATAACTGATTTAGCGAAGTGATATCCAGGAGCAGCTTTAGCACCAAAGATGAAGACACGTGGTACCATGTCTTTATCTGGATTATCTTTAAGATCCCAGTAAAGTTTGATAATGTGAAGGAGATTAAGCAATTGACGTTTGTAAGCGTGAAGACGTTTAACTTGAACGTCGAAGATAGCATCTGTAGATACTTCAATGCCTGTACTTTCCTTGATGTAGTCTGCCAAACGTTGTTTAGCTGCTGTCTTAACTTGATAGAATTGGTTCAAGACTGCTTTATCATCCAAGTAAGTTGTCAGATTTTCAAGCTCATGGATGTCTTTACGCCAACCGTTACCAATCACATCATCAATAGCTGCAGAAAGTTCTGGTGCTGCAATTTGTGTCCAACGACGTTGAACAATACCATTAGTCTTGTTATTGAATTTTTCAGGATAAATAGTATAGAAATCGTGGAGAGTATCTTCTTTAAGAAGCTCTGTGTGAAGTTTAGCAACCCCGTTGACTGAGTGACCACCAATGATTGAAAGGTTAGCCATGTGCACTTGGTTGTCTTTCACAATACGTGTGCGTTCGATAACATCCGCAGCAACACCACGTCCAGCCATTTCAGCTACATAACGGTTATCGATTTCCAAAATAATTTGGTAAACACGTGGAAGAACACGTTTGAAGAGTTCTTGATCCCATTTTTCAAGGGCTTCTTGAAGAATAGTGTGGTTAGTGTAACTCATGGTCTTAACAGTGGCATTCCAAGCATCAATCCATGAAAGTCCGTATTCGTCAAGAAGGAGACGCATAAATTCAGCTGGCGCAACCGCTGGGTGAGTATCATTGATATGGACAGAGACTTTTTTATGGATATCTTTCAATGGCAAGCCCATCTTGAGATAAGATTTAATGATTGTTTGGAGACCTGCACTTGTCAGGAAGTACTCTTGAACCAAACGCAATTCTTTTCCTTCGACAGTTGAATCATCTGGATAAAGAATAGCTGTGATATTTTTCACACGACGGCGATCTTCCAATGTTCTGTAGTCCAATTCGTATTCTTCAGGAATTTCAACATCCCAAAGACGAAGGTTGTTAATGACGTCGTTTTGGAAACCAATTTGTGGCACATCGTAAGGAACAGCACGAAGAACTTGAGCGTTCTTATAAGTTGGAACAATACGGCCTTCTTCGTTAGCTTCAAGGTAAACATCACCATAAAGTTTAACATTTACAATATCATGGTCTTTACGAGTTTCCCAAACATTTCCTGTTGAACCAAACCAACCATCTGGCAGTTCCACTTGGTAACCATCAACGATACGTTGTTTAAAGAGTCCATAACGGTAACGAAGACCATTACCGAAACCTGGGTAACCAGTAGTCGCAAGTGAATCCATGAAAGCAGCTGCCAAACGACCAAGACCACCATTACCAAGAGCCATGTCATGCTCTGCTTCTACAACTTCACGGAAGTCAATGCCAAGTTCCGCAAAACCTTCTTTAACAACATCAAGAATACCAAGGTTAAGAAGGTTAGTTTCCAACATACGACCTGGAAGAAACTCAATTGAGAAGTAGTAAGCAATCTTTTCTTGTTTTTCTGAAAGTTCATGATTACGTGTAATCCATGTGTTCGTGTAATACTTACGAATCAAACCAGCCAAGGCTGTAAAAATTTCAGTTGGTGTTGCTTTGGCAACCTTGATGAGTTGTTCTTGGTGGAGTGTGTCTTTAAAGTCACGAATAAATTGTTCTGGAGTTAAATTTTCAAGTTGCATAGAAATCCTTTCTTAATTGCCATTATCTCAAATGCAATTTAAAGCAGTAAATCACAAGACATCCCCTAAATAGGACATCCTATTTCGAGAGTTACCATAATTAATGGCACAGACGAAAGGGGAAATCTTTTTCTGATAAAACACCAATCATAGACAGCAGAGAGGACTAAGATCACATTGCCCCTTTTAAAGGCGTTATTAGATAAGACCTATCATCCCAATCACAAAGTAATATGAGGAGAATGTCATCACTTATTTTTAGGAGAATATCTCTTCGTATTCTAGTATGTTCAAGCAGACTACATACTAGTTATGTAGATTATACCACATCAAAGCAAATCCTTGTAGGTTAAAAAATGAACTTTGTGAAGAAGTTCTAGAACTTCATTCGCCTTTACAAGACATTCCCTGTCATGGTTAAAATGTGAGTAATCTTTCTCATGACACGAAATAACTTTTCTCAAATTGAGAAAAGTTATCATCGTTTTAAACTAATTGCTTATATAAATCAACATATGCCAAGCTTGCAGTATCCCATGAGAAGTCACGAGTCATTGCATTATCTTGCAATTTTCTCCAAGCCTTAGGATCATCTTCATAAAGATCAAGCGCTTTTTCAAGGGTTTGTACCATCCAGTAACCAGAGAAGTTACCAAATGAGAAACCTGTACCCTCACCAGTAACAGCGTTGTAGGGTTCAACCGTATCGCGCAAGCCACCGACTTCGCTAACTACTGGCAAAGTACCGTAACGCATAGACATCATTTGAGAAAGTCCACATGGTTCAAAAGCAGAAGGCATTAGGAAAATGTCACAGCCTGCATAAATTTGTTGTGCCAATTCAAGGTTAAATGTGATATTGGCTGACATTTTTTGAGGATAGGCTTGTCCAAACCAAGAGAAAGAATGTTCATAATCGCCATAACCTGTTCCCAAAAGAACAACCTGAACATCATGTTGCAAAATGTTATGCAATTCATTAACAACCAAGTCAAATCCTTTTTGGTCAGTCAAACGTGAAACCATACCAATCAAAGGGACGTCTTTGCGTACCGGCAAGCCAACACGTTCTTGAAGGGCAGCTTTATCTTTGGCCTTACCAGACAAATCTTTAACGGAAAAATGATAAGGAATATGAGTATCTGTTTCTGGGTCAAGGAGGTCTGTATCGATACCATTAACAATACCAGATAACTTACCTGATTCCATACGCATAATTTGGTCTAGGCCTTTACCAAATTCAGGTGTTTTAATTTCTTCTGCATATGATGGTGAAACAGTTGTTACACGATCGGCATAAAGCACAGCAGCTTTCATCCAGTTGAGACAGTTGTTCCAACGAAGTGTTCCATCTTCATAACGTTCATAGCCCACGCCGAAAAGATCGCCCAACATGCCACTATCAAATTGACCTTGGAATTCAATATTATGAATGGTAAAGACAGTCCTGATATTTTTATAGGCTTTAATCCAGTGGTATTTTTCCTTAAGCAAGAAAGGAATCATGGCTGTGTGGTAATCATGCACATGAAGAACATCTGGAATGAAGTCAATTTTTTCCATTAACTCCAAGGCTGCCAATTGGAAATAAGCAAAACGTTCGCCGTCATCCCATTCACCATAAACTGTTCCACGATTGAAGTATTGTTCGTTATCCACGAAGTAGAAGTCAACACCTTCATGGGTGGTTTTCTTCATGCCAACATATTGCCAACGCCATCCCAATTTCGTGTAGAAGTAGCCTAAATCTTCCATTTGATCACCAAATTTTGCGGCAATCATATTGTAGTAAGGAAGAATAACAGCAACTTCATTTCCATCTTTAACTAATGATTTAGGAAGAGCACCGATTACATCACCAAGACCACCTGTTTTAGCAAAAGGTGCACCTTCAGCTGCTACAAATAAAACTTTCATCGTACAATATCCTCTGTTACAACGCTTCCTTTTGTAATAACAACAGGGTTGTTTTCAGTTCCTCGAATGGTTACACCATCAGCAATTGTAACACCTTTATCAAGGATAGCATAATCAACGGTTGCATTTTTACCAATTTCAACACGAGGGAAAACAACAGAGTGCGTCACACTAGAACCTTCTTGCAAGTCTACATTACGAGACACTACTGAATCTTCAACATGACCACGTACAATAGAACCAGATGCAAACTGAGAACGTTTAACATCAGAACTATTTGAGTAGTAAGTTGGCTCTTCGTTTTTCACTTTTGTATACACTTTTTGATTTGGAGCAAAGAGTGAATAGAATTTTTGAGTATCCAACATATCCAAGTTAGCGTCAAAGTAAGATTTTACAGAATGGATATTTGAAAGATAGCCAGTATATTCATAGGCGAATCCACCCTCAGCAGCTGCCAAATCACGAAGAACATAGCGTAGTTTACGAGGTTCTTCCTTAGCAGCTTCTTCTTCCAATTTTTCAATCAAGTAAGGAGTGTCAACTACAAAGATATCTGTTGACATGTTATAAATTTCTTTACCATTGTCTTGGAAGAGTTCATGCGAAACAATCTTATCAGTTTCATCGATTTCAAACACACTGTTAACTGATGAAATCTGTTCTTTTGGCAATTTCTTATAAACTACTGTAATTTTTTGGTCTGTAGTATTATGAAGGTGGAAAACTTGATTAAGGTCAATGTTAACCAATACATCACTGTTAAGTGCTACAGTCTGATCTGATCCTGAACGTTTCAAATAAGTCAAAATTTGACGGTAGTATTCCTCATCAACAGTTGAGCTTTCAACAGGAGTATTGTAAATACCAAGGTAGTAGTGACTCAAGAGAGTAGACAAGCCCCACTCACGACCAGAACGAATGTGGTCAAAAACTGAGCTAATGTTTTCGTTTTGGAAGATACCAAAGACGCTACGAATACCAGCATTAGCCAAATTAGAGAGAGGGAAGTCGATGAGGCGATATTTTCCACCAAATGGTAGGCTGGCAATAGGACGGT
>ERZ506759.332-NODE-332-length-16224-cov-5.06921_pt1 | contig 16224 bp, 10 predicted proteins | sample MGYA00513042_ERZ506759 | MGnify/ENA metagenome assembly ERZ506759
CTCTTCCGATCTATTCATTCGCCACGTATTTTATTCCTCGATGAGCCTTTTGAGGCAGTAGATCCTGTATCGTCAGCAAATTTGAAAGATATTCTCAAAGAATATGTAGCTACAGGCGGAACAGTTGTTATTTCTTCGCATGTTATGTCTTTGGTAGAAAAAATGTGTTCTCATGTAGCTGTAATCGCTGACGGTCAGGTACGTGCAGCAGGAACTCTTGAAGAAGTTGCTGCCGGATCTGAATTAGAGACGCGCTTTATTGAACTCGTTGGTGGTCGTCATGATGCAGCCCACTTGGATTGGTTACAAGGTGGTGAGCAGTAATGAAGCTCAACGAAATTTGGACGGTTGTGCGTCTGCGGTGGGCGCTGACCATTTCTGCAGTCAATAAATCCGCATGGCAAGCCATAGCTTTTGTTATCTCATGCTTAATAAATATAGGTGTGGTTGTGGGATCATGGGTATTAACATGGTTCATTTTGCATGGAATTGCTGGTTCTGCTAGCTCAATATCCTATAACTCTGTGCTGAACACTATTGCTTTGGCCTGGGGCGGCGGACTTATTTTCGTTGCTTTCTGCCAGCTCGTAGCTTTCGGGCAACAAAGCGTGAACGCGCAGAGCTTATATCTGCTGGGTGTATCTCGCTTAACCCTGCGCAATGCTCTCGTACTTTCTCAGGTCTTTACTCCCAGCGGAGTGGCATCTTACCTCACACTCGTCGGCATTATGGGGCAAGTATCTGCATTCTTTGCACAGGGGCTGATGCTCCAAGCTCTCGTATGGGTATTATCTTTTATCACTTCGTTCTTAGCTGTGCTCTTTGCTGCTCTTCTTAACTGCACTGTGCTCACAGCTGCCACCGTTCTTTTCCGCAGCAGACGCGCTCGCGAGCTTCTGACTGTGATTTTTGTTCTGCTCATTGTTGCTGTATCGCAAAGCGGCGGCTTTATTGCTGGTTTGAGAGACAGTGAGGGTTCAGCAGGCCGCGGTTTTTCAGTTGTTATTGACGGAATAATCAACGGAACATTTGAAATCGGCGGACAGATTATGCAATGGACTCCATTGGCATCCTTTGCAGTAACACCTCTTGTTATGGCTCGTCCAACGCTTATGACTGCTGTTTTTATTATTGTTTCGATTGCTTTGTATGCTCTGGTTTTCTGGCTGCTGTGTCTTGGATTTGAGTGGTGTTTACACCGCGATATTGTTGAAGGTCGTGCCGAGATTTCCGTTGATAAGAAAACGAAGACCACTAAAGCCCGCGGATTAGGACTGTTTGGATTACCTTTTGTGCGCGGACCTTTAACAGCTATTATGGCGCGTATTGGAACTAGCTGGTTACGCGATGTGCGTTATGGTTTATCTTTACTGATGCCTGTATTTTTTGCTGTGATTTTTACTCTACAAGGAATTATGAGTGGGCATCCAGAAATGGTTATTATATCTGTACCATTAACAGGATTTTTCATGTCTCTTATGGGTATGAATATGCTCGCATACGAAGGTCCAGCATTTATATTGCATACTATGTCGGGATTGAAGGGACGTGTTGATTGGTACGCTCGTAGCGCTTTCCAGCTTGGCTTAGGGTTACTTATGCAATTTATTATGACGGCGATTGCTTTTGCTGTCGCATATATTCTGGGCAAAGGTTTTGGCGATTCTTGGGAGATTGTGCTTATTTGTGAAGCAGTGGGCATTATTATTCTGTGTGCCGGTGTGGCTAACTCAGCTGTGATGTCTGGTCTGATTATGTTCCCTGTTCCTAGCGCAGAGCAGCCAATGAAAACTCCTCAAGGACGTACAATAAGCCAAATGTTCATGCCAATGATTCTGATGTTAGTTACTGTTGTACTACTTATTCCAGGAGTTGGTGCAGGAGTTATTGCATGGTTTATTCTTCACAATGAAGTTTACGCTCTGTGGATTGGTTTCATTGTGCAGGGCATTATGTCTATTGTGTATGTGTTTGCCGGTGCAGAAATTGGAGGACGAATTACCGATAAACGTCGTCTCGCAATTCATCAGACGTTACGCGACTTCGCTGAGTTGACAAGGTAAGTTCCTTCTGCCTACTACTAAAAACATAGAGCGGCTTCTTGACGGAGCCGCTCTCATTTTTACGTATACTCAGGTGCGCAGACGATGCACAGTGTAAACATAGATTACTGAACTCAAACCATTTCACATCACATTAGGCGTAGTTATAATACATATGAAGTCTGATTATAAAAAGAAATTGTCCTAAGAATAAAACTGTTCGTGCAGGTGGGCGCTAATGTAATCAGGCTCTTCGGACTTAGCGAGGTTTGTAGGTTGCGCGTATCGACTTCATGTATGACTAGGGTTTGTTCACTCATGATGACAAAAGAAAATAAACCAAACCATCTTCACACCGGGCGATGTCTTAACACATAACATCCCGAGGAATCAACTGGAAACCTACTGGGCAACATCGTCTACTAAACCCCGCTAAGTCCGAAGAGCCAATGAAACTAAATAAAACTAGACAAAATATGCGCACGGCACAAAACTCCCACGACATAGTCAACCTAACTATAGGAATTATGTCGTGAGATATTGCATGAGTGCCCACGACAGGAGTCGAACCTGCGACACGGAGATTAGAAGTCACCTGCTCTATCCGCTGAGCTACGCGGGCGCGAATTACATTGTACCGTAAGGTCATAACGAGATAAAAAACAGACGCTAAGCCTTGCAATTCCAAGCATAAGGTTAAAATCGAAAGTATTCATTCGCGTCGAGCAAAGGACGAACTATGGCTGAAAATACGCCTCAGGTTGCTGTCATTATGGGATCAAGTAGCGATTGGGAAACCATGAGCCATGCTTGCGATATTTTAGAAAAATTCCATGTGCCATACGAAAAGCAAGTTATTTCTGCACACCGCACACCAGAGCTTATGGCAGATTTCGCGCATAATGCACGTTCTCGCGGTATTAAGGTGATTATTGCTGGAGCAGGTGGAGCTGCCCATTTGCCAGGCATGACGGCTGCACAAACAACTCTTCCGGTTATTGGCGTGCCTGTAAAGTCTCGCGCGTTGAACGGTGTTGACTCTCTGCTATCCATTGTGCAAATGCCTGGCGGAATTCCTGTGGCAACAACAGCTATTGGAAATTCTGGTGCAACCAATGCAGGGTTATTAGCTGTGAGCATTTTGTCTACCAGTAATCCAGATCTTGCTGAAGCTTTAGAGAATTATCGCGCAGACTTGAAAGAGATGGTAGAAGAGTCTAATGCCAAGCTTAACTAAAGAAGTTATGAAACGTTTAGACCGTGGAGCAACGATTGGTATTATTGGCGGTGGTCAGCTCGGTCAGATGATGGCTTTATCAGCTCGTTATATGGGCTTTCATACAGTAGTTCTTGACCCAACGCCAGGCTGTCCTGCTGCAGGCGCGTGCAATCAGCAAGTGATAGCTGATTACGATGATAAAGAAGCGATTCGCTCTATAGCGCAGATGAGCGATATTTTGACGTATGAGTTCGAAAATGTAGACGCTGATGCTTTAGATTCTGTACGCGATATTGTGCGCATTCCTCAAGGTACAGATTTACTGCGTGTTACCCAAAACCGAGTAGCAGAAAAAACCTTTATTAATAATCACGGTATCGAAACTGCTAGATGGCAGGAAGTAAGCAGTTTTGCTCAGCTAGAGAAGGCAGTAGAAGTTATTGGTTTACCTGCTGTGCTCAAAACTGCTGAAGGTGGATATGACGGTCATGGTCAGAAAGTTTTACGTACCGCTGACGACGTGCAGTCAGTGCATGAGCAGTGGGGCGAGAACTTTGAACAGAGCGTGCTCGAAGGTTTCGTTAACTTTGAGTATGAAGCCTCAATTTTAGTGTCAGGTAATGGTAGCGAGTACGTTACTTTCCCAGTGGTTAAGAATAATCACGTGAATAATATTTTGCATACCACCGTTGCTCCAGCCTACGGTTCGTATCCGAGCGCATTAGACGAACAGGTGAATAAGCAAGCTCATGAGTTGGCACGCACTTTGGCTGCTGGTTTTGAGTTGGCTGGAACATTAGCGATTGAACTGTTTGTATGTGCAGATGGTCGTGTGATTGTTAATGAGCTAGCACCTCGTCCTCATAATTCCGGACACTACACGATTGAAGCATGCGATTTTGATCAGTTTGATATGCATGTTTTAGGTATTGCTGGATGGTCTCTACCTCAGCCTAAGCTGCTGAGCCCTGCAGTTATGATTAATGTGTTAGGTCAGCATGTTGAACCTGTTTTCAAAGCTTCTGCACTGCATCCAAATTGGCATGTGCATGATTACGGTAAAGCTCAGTCGAAGCATAATCGCAAGATGGGTCATATAACTGTTCTTGGTGACGATACGCAGGAACTGCTGACTGAATTCAAGGACAGTGGTTGTTGGGAATAACAGCTATTCAGCATTCAAAAGTGGGGCAGAGAATCAATATACTCTGCCCCACTGTGCAATCAGACTAATTACTGAATCGCCTTAAAACCAATATCGTGACGGTAGAACATGCCAGTGGTATCGGTATGGTCAAGAATATCGTAAATAATATTCTGTGCATCTTGAACAGTGTCTGCTGTGGTCTGCACGAGCAAAACGCGACCTGAAGAAGCAACGAGATCATCGCCATCTTCGCTATCGGCAACGCCCGCATAATACACATGCGTTCCATGCTCCGCCTGAGTTGCGCTGCAATCGAACTCATGTATAGCAGCCCCCGTCACCGTCTTATCCGGATACCCCTCGCTGGCCACCACCACAGCCAGAGTCGTCCGCTCTTCGTCCCATGAGAATACCGGTCTTTCACCATGCAACAAAGCCTCAATGCCTGCACCTAAATCACTCGTGAGCTTAGGCAAAACAACCTCAGTCTCAGGATCGCCAAAGCGAGCATTAAATTCAATAACCTTAGGGCCATCAGCCGTGGCAATCAGACCTGCGTACAGAATGCCCGTAAATGGGTTATCCTCAGCCACCATGCCTGCAATAACAGGTTTAATAATGGTTTCTTCTGCCTGCGCAACAGCGCTACTAGGAATCTGAGGAACAGGGGAGTAGGCTCCCATTCCGCCAGTGTTTGGACCTTCATCGCCATCGTAGGCACGCTTATGATCCTGTGAAATTGGCATGGACCAGAATTCGTCACCGCGCACAAAACACATTAAAGAGAATTCTTGTCCTTCCAAGAACTCCTCAATAACAACGCGCGAACCGGCCGCTCCAAAACGATGATCGAGGAAAATATCCTTCAAAGCAGCAATGGCACTGTCTTCATCCATTGCAACTGTTACGCCCTTTCCGGCGGCTAAGCCATCCGCCTTAATCACAATCGGGGCACCTTGTTCCTGAACATAGGTTATAGAAGCATCGAAATTATCGAAGGTTGCATAAGCAGCTGTAGGAACGTTGTATCGTTGCATTAATTCTTTTGCGAAGGTTTTCGAACCCTCAATCTGAGCAGCCTTGCGAGTTGGTCCGAAAGCAGGGAAGCCGGCAGCCTGGAAATCGTCAACCATACCTTCAATCAACGGATTTTCTGGGCCAACAAACACCCAATCAATCTGCTTATCTCGAGCAAAATCAATCAGAGCACTGTGGTTAGACAGGCTCAGATTAACTGGCACAATGCCATCTGCCTTCATGCCTGGGTTACCAGGAGCACAGAAAACTTCGCTCACTCGCTCTCCGCGCAGCAGGGTATGAGCAATAGCGTGTTCACGTCCTCCCGAACCAATAACTAAAACTCGTGACATGAGCTCTCCTTCATGTGCGACTGTCGCCGCTCTATATTCGGTTTCGCACGACTGCCGCCGCGCTCTTTGTTTCGTGCGACTGCCGTCGCTCTCTATTGTGTCTTATACGACTCGCTCTACGTTGTATCTCACCCACGCTAGGTCTTGCACGCCCTGCGCCTGAATTCCGCCCCGTTTCTTGGACATTACTTCACCAGTGCAAGAAACGGAATGCAGTTCAGTCACTCCTTACATAACGCACGCTAGGTCTTATACAACTCGCGATACGTTTTATACAACGCACGGCGCCCCGCTTTCTCGATTAGATAATTTTTAGTCGTGCAATTCTACGCGCTCACCGTTATCTTTAACGATGCGTCCGACGGTGTAATGCTTTTCGCTGTTCTCATCCAGAATACGCTCAACCTCGGCCACATTTTCAGGAGACACCATAAGCACCATGCCAATACCCATGTTAAAGATGTTGTACATTTCCTTATGATCAACCTTGCCGTAGCGTTCGAGTACTTGGAAGATTGGTGGAACATCCCATGAGGTAATGTCAAAGCTTGCAGCTAGACCTTCTGGAATAATGCGAGGAACCTTCTCTACGAAAGCGCCGCCGGTAATATGAGCAATGCCGTTAAGAATCTGCTTGCTGCCCTTGCCTTTAGCAAACAGAGGCTTGAGAGCCTGAGCATAAATGCGGGTTGGTTCGAGTAGAACTTCGCCCACAGTCTTGCCGCCCAGCTCATCGAGCGTATCATTTACGTTCAAACCGCCGTCCTTAAACAGAGCTTTACGCACCAAAGAAAAACCATTAGAGTGCACACCGGAGGATGGCAGGCCAATCATAATATCGCCTTCATGAATGGCAGAGCCGTCAATAATCGTGCTCTTTTCCACTACGCCCACAGTAAAACCAGCCACATCGTATTCATCTTCGTCGTACATGTCTGGCATTTCTGCGGTCTCGCCGCCAACAAGAGCAGCACCAGCCTGCACACAACCGTCAGTAACGCCCTTCACAACCTGCTCAAGCAGCACAGGATCGTTCTTACCACATGCAATGTAGTCGAGGAAGAACAATGGTTCTGCGCCCTGCGCCAAAATATCGTTAACGCACATGGCTACGCAGTCGATGCCAATGGAATCGTGCTTGTTTGCAGCCTTAGCTACGAGCAGCTTCGTTCCCACGCCATCGGTGCCGGACACGAGAACTGGCTCATCGTAGCCGAGAATAGACAGGTCGAACAGGCCGCCGAAGCCACCAATACCGCCAGCACCTGGACGAGCTGTGCGCGCTACATGCTGTTGAATACGGCGAACAACTTCGTAACCAGCTTCTACACTTACACCTGCGTTTTCGTATGCGGATGGCATTTTTTCTCCTTAAATTAGTAACAAGTTTTCGTTTCGTTAGGCGAGGTCTTACTCAGCCTTAGAACCCGCGTACTCATTGCCGTAGTATTGGCTGGAGTCCTGAGCAAAACGGGTGAGACGCTCCTTATCTTCTGCGGTAATTGAGGAGAGGAATTCTTTCTCATAATCACCCAAACTTGTTGGATAATCACCGTTAAAGTAGGCTACGCATAAACCGCCATAAGGGGCATCTTCATGCAGCCCCACAGTCTCTACTAAACCATCGATGGAGAGGTAGGCAAGCGAATCAGCGCCAATAAACTCGCAAATCTCTTTAACAGTTTTGCTGGCAGCAATCAGTTCGCTGGTACGCGAAATATCGATACCGTAATAGCATGGGTAGCGCAGCGGAGGAGAAGCAATACGCATATGAACTTCGGCAGCGCCCGCCTCGCGCAACAGTCGAACAATACGGCGACTGGTGGTACCGCGCACAATCGAATCGTCGATAACAATAACACGTTTGCCTTCGACCACGCCTCGCACAGCAGACAACTTCATACGCACACCCTGTTCGCGCAGCTCCTGCGTTGGCTGAATAAAGGTTCGCGCCACATACTGATTCTTAACCAAACCCATTTCGTTCGGCAAACCGCTTTCCTCCGCATAACCCGCTGCAGCAGACAGCGACGAGTTCGGCACGCCAATAACCATATCGGCCTCGACAGGCGCTTCCTGAGCTAAGCGCGCGCCGGCACGTTTGCGCGCCGAATGCACGTTAATACCGTAAATATTGGAATCAGGACGCGCAAAATAGATAAACTCCATCGAGCAGATAGCTTTTTGCGTCTGATCCGTATAGGTTTCGATATGGTAGCCGTCGTCATTAATAATAATGATTTCGCCTGGCTGAATATCGCGAATAAACTGTGCGCTCACAATATCGAGAGCACAGGTTTCGGAAGCCAGCACATACGCGCCGTTGGTCATCTGACCGAGCGAGAGAGGGCGGAAACCGTTCGGATCGAGTGCACCAATCATGCAATCATCCTTCATGAGCATGTAGGCGAAACCGCCGTGAACCGTGTTGAGCGCTTCTTTCAGCTGCTCGACGAAAGTAGGTTTTTCGCTGCGACGGATAAGATGCATAAGCACTTCGGTGTCGGAATTCGAATGGTAAATACCACCGTTTTCCTCCAAAGTGCGGCGAATACTGCGGCCGTTCGTCAGGTTACCGTTATGCGCGAGTGCCACGTCTCCATCATAGAAACGGAAGAGGAACGGCTGAATATTATCCACGCTTCCCGAACCGCTCGTAGCGTAACGCACGTGACCGATAGCAGCAGAGCCTTTGAGCTTGTTGATTTGGGTATCGTCGCTAAACACTTGGGAGAGCAAGCCCAGACCGCGATAGCTGTACAGACGGCCGTTTTCGTTGCTGACGATTCCGGCACCCTCTTGACCGCGATGCTGCAAGGCATGCAAACCGAAGTAGGTGAGGCGAGCAGCGTCTGGATGACCCCATACGCCGAAAATACCGCACTCTTCGTGCAAGTTTTCAAGTTCTGCAGACATTATGTATCTCCTCAGTCCTGCCTGTTTTACTCGGTAAAGTAGCTCACGCCACCCTCAATAAGAGGCTGGAATGTGTTGCCTGGAACATTGGAATATACGCCGTAGCCAGTGCGTTCGGTATGACCCATTTTGCCGAAGACACGACCATCTGGGCTGGTAATACCTTCAATAGCTAGGAGAGAACCGTTAGGGTTCACGTTCAAATCAAGGCTTGGCTGCCCCGATGCGTCCACATACTGGGTGGCAATCTGACCGTTAGCCTTCAAAGAAGTAAGAACATCATCATTGGCCACAAAACGACCTTCACCATGACTAATAGCAATGGTATGAATATCGCCCACCTCAGTACGGCTCAGCCACGGGCTCTTCGTGCTGGCAACGCGAGTATTGACCAAACGGCTTTGGTGACGGCCAATAGTGTTAAAGGTCAGGGTTGGGCAGTCTTCATTCATATCCACAATATCGCCGAATGGCACTAATCCAAGCTTAATCAGAGCCTGGAAACCGTTACAGATACCCAACATGAGACCATCGCGATTATTAAGCAAATCGCGAACCGCATCGGTTACCTCAGGGGAGCGGAAGAAGGCAGCAATAAACTTTGCAGAACCATCTGGTTCATCACCACCCGAGAATCCACCAGGAATCATAACAATCTGAGATTCACGAATCGACTGAGCTAACTGGTGTGTGCTTTCCGCAACAGCAGAAGCAGACAGATTGTTAATAATCAGAGTCTGCGCCTGAGCACCCGCACGCTTAAAGACACGCAGAGTATCGTACTCGCAGTTATTTCCTGGGAAAACAGGAATAATCACACGAGGCTGAGCCATGGTCTGAGAAGAGTGGAGCAAAGTAGGAGCACCTGTGTAGCTAATCTGCTCAACAGTGCTGTTCTTCTTGTCATCATGGGAACGGTATGGGAACACAGACTCCATGCCCGATTCCCAAGCCTCTTGCACAACAGCTAAATCAACACTCTCATCGCCAACAACCAAGGTATAGTCCTCAGTGGTTTCGCCGAGCTTTTCGAGCGTATACAGTTCACTTGCAGTCAAAACGGTGCCTGGAACTGTTTCGAGCACAAAACTGCCGTACGCATAATCAAACAAAGAAGAAAGCTGTACGCTCTCCTCAAAGCGAAGACCTAAACGGTTACCTACGCTCATCAAGAACAGCGAACCAATCGTCGCGCTATAACCTGGCGTCGCAGCAGCGCGCAGCACGCCGCGAGCATTCAGAGCTTCAACAGCATCGAAAACAGCAGTTAAACTGTCTGACACAGGAGTTAAACCGTCGTCCTCATAACGAGGAATAATGCGCCACACCTGGCTGCCCGCGCTCTTAAATTCAGGGGAGAGCGCGCAATCAACATGACCAGTAGACACAGCGAAGCTCACCAATGTTGGAGGAACATCCAAATCTTCGAAGCTGCCGCTCATGGAGTCTTTACCTCCAATAGCAGCCACATGCAGATCGAGCTGAGCCTCTAAAGCACCCAAAACAGCAGCCATTGGTTTACCCCAACGAGCAGGTTCAGTACGCAGCTTTTCGAAATACTCCTGGAAGCTCAAATACGCCTTTTCGCGGCTAAAACCAGCAGCAATCAGCTTCGCAACAGACTCCACCACAGACAAATAAGCACCGGTAAACTGGTTCTTCTCCATAATAAATGGATTAAAGCCCCACGCCATAGCAGACGCGGTCGTGGTCTCACCATCTACAGGGAATTTCGCCACCATAGCGCTCGACGGAGTTAACTGCTGTGCGCCGCCAAAAGGCATAAGCACAGTAGCCGCGCCAATAGTTGAGTCGAAGCGTTCCGACAATCCCTTATTAGAAGCAACATTCACATCGCTGACCACTGTAGTAAGAGCTTCCTGCAAGTTGGTTGAAGCAAGGTCGGCAACATCGGACCATGGAGAGGTAACGAGTTCGGCAGCACGTACCTGCACGTCTTGATGCTTGGCAGCGCCATTCGAGGAGAGGAATTCACGGCTCAAATCGACAATATTGATGCCATTCCACTGCATAACCATACGAGCCTTTTCAGTGACCACAGCAACAGGAACTGCTTCGAGGTTCTCTTCAACAGCATAGCTGAGGAATTCATCAACATCCTTGGCTTCCAAAACCACAGCCATACGTTCCTGGCTCTCGGAAATAGCTAGCTCAGTGCCGTCCAAACCTTCGTACTTTTTTGGTACGCGGTTCAAATCAACGTGCACACCATCGGCAAGCTCACCAATAGCTACAGATACGCCACCTGCACCAAAATCATTACAGCGCTTAATCAAGCGGCAAGCATCGTTACGGCGGAATAAACGCTGCAACTTACGCTCTACAGGCGCATTACCTTTTTGCACTTCTGCGCCATCTTTTTCAATGGACTGCACATTATGCGACTTGGAAGAACCCGTAGCGCCACCAATACCATCGCGACCAGTGCGACCACCAAGCAGCACTACAACATCGCCATCAGCAGGCACTTCACGGCGAACATTCGCCTGAGGAGCCGCACCTACTACAGCACCAATTTCCATGCGCTTGGCCACATAACCTGGATGATACAGTTCATGAACCTGACCAGTTGCCAAGCCAATCTGATTACCATAAGAGGAATAACCAGCCGCAGCAGTAGTAACAATCTTGCGTTGAGGAAGCTTACCCTCCAAAGTCTGAGATACCGGCACGCGAGGATCGCTTGCACCCGTCACACGCATAGCCTGATACACATAAGAACGACCGGAGAGAGGATCGCGAATTGCTCCACCTACGCAGGTGGCAGCACCACCAAAAGGCTCAATTTCTGTTGGGTGATTATGTGTTTCATTCTTAAACAGGAAGAGCCAATCTTGGTCTTCTCCGTCAACATCAACGGTTACCTTTACCGTGCAGGCGTTAATTTCTTCTGACTCATCCAGATTCTTTAAGATGCCCTGAGACTTGAGATAACGACCACCAATCGTACCCATATCCATCAAAGAAATAGGCTTGTGTTCGCGACCAAGCTCAGCGCGCATAGCCACGTAACGCTCAAAAGCTTTCTGCACAGCAGCATCAGCAATATCAATATTCTCTAGCTGAGTGTTAAAAGTGGTGTGACGGCAATGATCCGACCAATACGTATCAATAACCTTAATTTCCGTAATACTTGGATCACGCTTTTCCGTCTGGCTAAAATACTGCTGGCAGAACTCAATATCTGCCACATCCATAGCCAAACCACGCTCGCTAATAAAATCAGCGAGCTGCTCGCGACTAAAAGCACGGAAACCGTCAATAATTTCTACTGGTGCTGGTTCAGGCACAGATACGCGCAAAGTCTCTGGCTTGTCTAAACGTGCTTCGCGCGCTTCTACAGGATTAATAACATAACGACGTACAACATCAACATCTGCATCGCTGAGCGCAGAACCATACAAAGCGTAGACCACAGAGGAACGCACGGTTGGGCGCTCGCCTTGACTGATAAGCTGCACGCATTCGCTTGCCGATGCTGCGCGCTGATCGAACTGACCAGGAAGAGACTCTACAGCGAAAACACGAGCGTTGTTAAGAACATCTGCAGGTAGCTCCTCGTAAACAGTATCGCTTTGAGGTTCACTAAAAACAGTGGGAATAGTGGAAGCGAAGAGTTCCTTGCTTACTCCTTCTACATCATAACGATTGAAAATGCGAAGACTATCTATGTTCTTCACTCCAACAATCTCAGTCAGCTCGGTGAGCAGTTGTTGTGCGTGTACGTCGAAACCAGGTTTTTTCTCTACGAGTACGCGGTAAACCATGTCAGTCCTTTATTGCAATGGGTTGTGGGGTTGTGTGTGGGGGGGGGTACATGCTACGGGTGAGCCTGCATTCCTTTGTCTGTGAAAAAAATATGCCGGCGTATAAGCACCGGCATATATGTATTAGTCATCTAGGGCATGAGAAGCATTCAGCTTTTCTAAGCGAGCAAGAATTTCTTCATACGCAGGAATAATGCTTCCCAAATCCTTACGGAAAATATCCTTATCGAGACGTTCAATATGATCGCCGCTCGTCTTGGCTTTATCCCACAGGCGACAGGTGTCTGGCGTTACTTCGTCAGCCAATAAAATAGTGCCGTCCGCAGTGGTGCCCATCTCAATCTTAAAATCAACCAAAGTAACGTCGATATCTGCGAACATAGCAGTTAAAGCATGATTAACTTCGCGAGCCTTTGCGCGGATAATATCAAGCTGATCTGCAGTGGCAATGCCCAAAGCAATAGCGTCATCCGAGTTAATAAATGGATCTCCTAAAGCGTCATCCTTGAGGCAGAACTCAACTACAGGGCGCTTTAACACAGTTCCTTCTTCAATGCCATAGCGCTTAGCAAAAGAACCTGCAGCAATATTACGCGCAATAATTTCCAGAGGGAACATGGTTAAATGGCGGTTCAGCTGTTCTGTTTCGCTCAGTTGCTTCACAAAATGGCTTGCAATGCCGCGATAGCTCAGTTCATTAAAAATAACAGAGGTAATGCGATTATTAAGGCGACCCTTACCTTCAATCTGTTCTTTCTTTGCTCCATTACCTGCTGTGGCTTGATTCATATACTCAACCCAGAGAATATCGGGATTATCGGTAGCATAAAGTTTTTTTGCTTTGCCTTCATAGAGTTTTTCGCGCTTTTCCATGGATGGCCTTCCTGCAAAATGCAACTAGAGATGCGCTGTGACGTATATTACAGTACCAAGTGGCTACTACAAAAAAGGGTAAAGAAAACGCCGTTTCCTCGAGATTGTAAGCCGAGGAGAACGGCGTTTTTTCAGGGATTTTATTGATTGATTTCGTAAGTAAGAGCGCTGAGCATGTCTGCTGTTTTAGCGCGTGCTTTGTCTACTGATTCATCGCGCGCGAGCAGAACAGCCATGCGGCGGTGTCCGTGCACAGCAGGCTTACCAAAAAGACGCAAATCTGTGCCGTTACGTGCGAGAACCGTTTCGAGATTAGAGAAGATAACTTCGCCATCGCCTTCAATAACAACAGCTCGGCTGGCGCTGGCTGTAGAACCGGAAGCATCGCGCAGGCTGACAGAATCCTGCGTTACAGGAATGCCTAAAATAGCGCGAGCGTGCAAAGCAAACTCGCTGAGATTTTGCGACATCATAGTAACCATACCCGTGTCGTGCGGGCGAGGGGATACCTCGTTAAAGAGCACAGAACCATCGTTCAAAACGAAAAGTTCCACACCAAAAACGCCCCAGCCCTTTTCTCCTGCCTCTTGAGCGTCGTGCACAAGCTGCTCAACAACAGTAAGAGCTACCTTTTGTCCGCGTTCTAATACATCTGCAGGAACGGCAGCAGGCTGCCAAGACTCACGGTAATCGCCATCTTTTTGCACATGGCCAATAGGAGCGCATGTGACCACGCCTGCGCTTGAAGAAACAGTAAGAATAGTCAGCTCGTAAGCTAAAGGAACAAAAGCTTCAACGATAACGCGCGACACAGTGCCATCGCCTGCTGTGCGGCGATCGTCTTGAGCGAACTGCCAGGCATGGGCAATGTCTGCTTGGTTGCGTGCTACCGACTGACCATGACCAGAAGACGACAGGATTGGCTTAATAACGCATGGGAAACCGACTTCTTGAGCGCCCTTGAGGAGCTCTTCTTCGGAATCGGCAAACTTATATGGAGTGGTGGGAACACCGCACTTTTCTGCTGCGGTTACGCGCAAGGCTTCACGGTTCATGCAAATCTGAGCAATCGCCACGCTTGGTACTACCTGTATGCCCTTTTCTCGTGCTGTAGTTAAGGCGCTGGTAGCGATAGCTTCGACTTCCGGCACAATAATATCTGGGCGAACTTCGTCGATAAGAGCGGTCAGTGTAGCCTCATCGCTCATCTCAATTGCGTGACTTTCGTGAGCCACATGATGTGCAGGCGCATTCTCGTAGGAATCGACTGCAATAACATACGCGCCTAAGCGCATGGCTTCGAGAGCAATTTCCTTACCCAATTCGCCAGAGCCAAGCAACATAATGCGTGTTACCTTGTCTGGATTCGAGGAATAAGGAGCGCCGAGATTTCGCGGCTGGCTATGGATTGGTGAAGGAGTGGATAAAACAGAACGTGTGTGAGTGTTTACCATACTTTTATTGTGGCATGTGAGGGGTACGAACGACTAAGATGAAATTATGAAAGAACACCTCACCATTGCCCTCGTCGTCGATACGCTGGGCGAAGAAGGCAACGGTACCTCGAACTCCGCCGTCCAATTCGCTGCAGAACTGGAACGTCAGGGGCATCAGGTGCGTTTAGTGGGCATTGGTGCGCCGGTAGAGGAGTACAAAGCTGAGGAACGTTATGTTTTCGGCGCTACAGAGTTTGCACGTCCGCACCAGATTGCTTTTGCGCAACCAGACGAAGCTTTGTTCGAGCGTGCTTTCGATGGGGTAGATGTTGTTCACATATATTTGCCATTTGCCTTCGGTAAAGCAGCGGCCCGTTACTGCCGCAAGCATAATATCCCAGTAACTGCGGGTTTCCATGTTTTAGCCGAAAATATTGTTTCGAATGCTCCGTTCTTAGGCATAATTCCCGGCATTATTCCCGCTTTATATGGGTGGATGCGCCACACATTCTATCGAAAAATCCGCCACGTGCACACGCCTACAGAAATGACCAAGCGCATCCTCAAAGCGCGCGGCTATACGAATGATCTGCACGTGTTTTCCAACGGTTATGACGATCTTCTGTTTCACCCTCGGTCTGCAGAGGAAAAATCAAGCGAGTCCAAGCGTTTTGTTATCTGCTCAGCCGGCCGCTTGAGCAAAGAAAAAAGTCATGAAACGCTTATCGAAGCCGTAGCGCTGAGCAAACATAAAGATCAGATAGAGCTGCGCATTGCAGGCTCTGGTCCGCGCGAGAAAAAACTGCGCAAACTCGCAGCTCGTACAATCGGCACAGACCAATTAAGTATCTCGTTCGTTGAGCACGACAATATGCGCGACTTCTTTAGCGCGGCCGACCTGTTCGTGCATGCCTCGTCCATCGATATCGAAGGTATTTCGGCTATCGAGGCGTTGGCTGTGGGTGTTGTGCCGGTTATTGCTCGGGCGGATTTAAGCGCAGCCAGCGGTTTCGCTTTATGTAGAGAAAGTGTTTTTGATTGGGGAGATGCTGAACAGTTGGCTCACAAGATCGACTGGTGGATAGAACATGACGACGCGCGCCGCGAGTGGGGCGAGCGTTATGCGCGGCATACACATAACTACTATTCGCTTGAAGCGTCAGTGCGTGCTTTCGTAGAGATGGAGTGGCAAGCGAAAAATTCTTAAGAAATTTTCTTTTTTCGTTGTGTCGTCCATGTCTTACGTGTATACTCTCATACGTTGCACTTAACACAGTGCAAACGTGGTGGCTGTAGCTCAGTCGGTAGTAGCACCTGATTGTGGTTCAGGAGGTCGCGAGTTCAAGTCTCGTCAGCCACCCCATTGAGCTTCAAGATTACGGTCTTGAAGCTTTTTGTTTACTCCACCAATACAGGCTGAATGCGCAGTCCAA
>ERZ506759.333-NODE-333-length-16137-cov-3.73498_pt1 | contig 16137 bp, 15 predicted proteins | sample MGYA00513042_ERZ506759 | MGnify/ENA metagenome assembly ERZ506759
AACACGTCCGCACCACGCACCGGTTCGGTGAAACGCACGTACATCTCGCCATTGGCAAAGTCATAGGACGTGGTTTCGAGGATTTCGGTTCCCAAGCATTCGGCCACCTTCTCAGCTAGCTCGGGGTAGGCGCGGCCCGTGACCAATACGAGTCGTTTATCCGGAGTACCTTCAAGAATCGCCGACATGCGTTCGCATCCTTCGTTTGAGTCGCTGTGTGATTTACGCCTTAACCAGTGTACAAGCACCCCGCCGCAGCGAACGCCACGGCGGGGTGCCTATTTCGTAAGAGTGTTGAGATTGCCGAAATTACTCGGGGAACTCGACACTGACCTTATTGTCTTTGATGGTGAAGTTGCCGTACACCGAGAAAGTGCTGGAATCGTCTTCCGGCTCCCAACCATCGCTGTAACGGTACTCGTAATTCGCCGTCACGTCACCTTCGTCGGTGTTGAACGAGCTATCCGACAGGCTCACGCTGGTGACCTTCGGATAACCGTCAATCGTCCACTTGAAGTTGCGGTATCGGCTGGAATTGGAGGTGTAGTAGCTGAACGGGCAGCCCTGCGGTTCCGCATCAGTGGAAGCAGCACATTCATCCAGCTTGCTCTTCACCGCCGTGTCGATTTCCGACGTCAACTTGTCCGTAGGCTGAGCGTCAAGAGTGCCGCTATCGGAGCTGTTGGTGCTCAGAGACACGGTCTTGGCGGTGTAATAGTCGGACTTCACCACGCCAACTTTGTAGACACCGGGGTACACCTTGAGCTGGTAGTTGCCGGTTTCGTCCGCGTCGTTGTTCACAGCGTTCTTGGGCGTTACGGTCACGCCATTGACGGTGATGCTGCCCAGCGAGCTCGGCGCATATACCGAAATGGTCTTGACCAGCGGTTCGGCGACGGTCCAGTTCTTGAAGATCAGGAACTTGCTGCCGTTGGCCACCATCTTGATGGAATCGCCGGTGACCTCCTTGCCTTCAAGCGTGTATGTCAGCTGGGCGCTCACGGTGCCATCGACATTGTTGGAGGTCTGCGAGATGCGCGCGTTGGTGATGCGCGTGTTCTCGCCCGAGGATGCCTTGCTGGTCAGCAGTGCGCGCTGGTTTGTATCCACGTGAGAATCGGCGATGGTGTTGGCCTTGTCGTAGTCGCCGGAGGAGATGGCGGCCACATAGCTGTTCGCCACGCTCTTCGCGCTGAACACGGCGGAAGACAGCACGCCATACACGATACCGAACAGCACGAGGAAGCCGGCCGCGGCACCAACGATGATGAAGATTTTCTTCTGCTGCTCATTCATGGTGGTGGAGGTCGCGCCAGGTGCGGCTACCGGTACCGCTCCGGGAGTGATGGGAGCCGCGGTTGCGAATGCGGTACCTGGGGCACCGGGGGTTGCAGGAGCGGCCGGGGCACCCGGGGCAGCGGGCGCGGGTACACCGACACCGGCAACAGGAGGCTGGCCGGCGGACGTCGGCGTGACGTTGACGTGAGGCTGCGCAGCGTTTGCGCCCGTACCCATACCGGCGCGCGGCGTGCCCCACGTGGGCCACTTGCCGACCATTGCGCCGCTGGCATAGATGTAGTCGGCCACAGGCTGAGGCGTGGCACGCACAGTGCCGCCTACAAGCAGGGTCCACAGTCCCGGCATGGAAACCACCATGGTCGGGCCGAACGTCAGCGCAACGACCTCAACCAGGAATGCCCACAGGCCCATGACCAGGAAGTACCACATGGCAGGTCCGATGGTCTGAACTTGCGTGACGGAGGTGCGGTCGCCCATAGTGCCCATCAGCAGCGTGGCAATCGCCCAGAACACCATGATGGCGATCGGGGCTTTCCAGCAGTGCTGCCAGCCCATGTAGGCACGGTCGTACAGGTTGCGTGCGGAGACGCGCAATGTCGTGTAGAAGGTGAGGACCAGGAACACGGCGAACAGGATCCAAATAGGCCATACGGTAAAGCTGAGGTTGATGCTGAACAGGCTGAGATCCTGCGGCAGCTGACCGGACTCGGTCAGTGTAATGGCACCGAAGGTTCCCCAGGTGAAGAAGAACTCGCCGATCATCAGCAGTGTGACCGGGAACGTCAGTATCAGGATTCCCTGACCTGAGGAGAATGACACGGCAGACAGGGTCACCAAGCCGACGATGAAGAGCAAAGCCAGCTGGAAGCTCAAGACGCTGACCACCGTGCGCGTGTATCCGCGAACGCGGTGTGCCCACTGCCAAGTAGCTCCGAACACGTTCTTGGAATCGGGAGCATATTGGGCCAGTGCATAGCCGGCCAGAGCACCGAGTGCGGAGAGCAGGTAGGCCATAAAGAACGTACGCACTGTGGCACCGGTTACCTTGGCCACGATGGTGGTGCCACTGGCGAGTGGTGCCGCAGCGATGACCGCAAGCAGCGTGATGACCACGGCCGGCAGCAATCCGGTGATAAAGCCGGAGATCAGGCCGGTGAACTTGAATCGAATGCTCTTGGAACGGGCCAGCATGAATGCGCCGAATGCGGTGCCGATCAGCAATGCCAGGCCGGTGAGTCCCAGTGGGTACGACATCATGTTGCTGGCGTCCATGCTGGAGGATGAGAGGTCGACGATGTCGAAATGAATACCGCCAGACAGGCCCATGACCAACGACAAGAACAGGTAGTGGAAGAAGTTCATGCCGTTGCCGGTGATGAACATGCTGCCAATGGCTTGGTTCAGTGTTGAATCGGCCCCGAGGCTGGGCGCTGCGGTGCTCATGGAATTCATTGCGATTGCAGGGAAAATCGAAAGCACCAAAGCGGCTGCCGTACCGATGACGGCCGCAATGCCGATGGTCTGCATGTTGGGGGCGCCGAACAGTTCCTTGACCAGCGGGCTGGAAGAGATGGGTTGTACCGGAGCGGCGGGAGCCGGCGATGGGCCGAGCTGCCCTGGGTTCGGCATGGCCGTGGTCGGTGCGGTGAATGCCGGTCCGCCTGCGGGCTGGGCCTGCGGCTGTGCAGCGGGCTGAGGCGTCGGCTGCCCTGCTGCTGCGCCGGGCAACGGAATCGATGGTGCGGGAGCCGCGGGCTGTGCGGCCGTGGGAACGGCACCGGTGGGTCGACCGGGCGTGGGTGCGGCGGGCGTCGCTGCTGCTGGAGCTGACGCCGCGGCAAGATGGTTGCCGCAGGAAGCGCAGAATTGCGCTCCTTCGCGCACAGCTGCTCCACAATTAGGACAGAACATATCGTCCCCCTTCTTTTGATACTTCTTCGAGCACTATCGTACCCGCAAAATCAGCGCCATGACCATAGGGGCGAGGCTCGAAATGGACAATGCTGGGTGATGATGCGCGGGGGCTTGGTCGTGCGGGTTGACTGCGCGGGCTTGGCCAAAACGGTGGGCATCGCGAAACCGGCAAGAATATGGCCATACCCTGTCCCGCCTTATATATAGACTGTCCAAGTTGCCCGAAGATGCGGTGCCGGTTTGGTGCTGCGTCATGGGCTAACACGCATACACACTCCTGCCACGGAACGTCCGTGGCCGAATAGTCCGAAGGAGGTGGGTGATGTCTGCGCACAAGTACGAACTGATGTTCATCGCCGATCCTGAGCTGGATGAGCGCGGTCTGAAGAAGCTGACCGAGCAGTATCTGGAACTCGTCACCAAGGAAGGCGGCTCTTTCGACGAGCCCGATTACTGGGGCCGTCGCAAGCTCGCCTATGAGATTGCCGGTAAGACCGAAGGCAACTACGTCGTGGTGAAGTACACCGCCGAGCCCGCTACCAGCGATGAGCTCGACCGTGTTCTGAACCTCAACGAATCCGTGATCCGTACGAAGATTCTTCGTAAGGGCTGAATCAAGCGTTTAGTCAGCTGAACAACTGGTATTCAAGGTAAGTAAGAAGGACCGTTATGGCAGGCGAAACCGTCATCACCATCGTGGGCAACCTCACTGCGGACCCCGAGCTGCGCACTATTGGCAGCGGCGCGACCGTGGCGAGCTTCACGATTGCTTCCACCCCGCGAACCTGGAATCGTCAGACCAACCAGTTCGAGGATGGTCAGGCGCTGTTCATGAGGTGCTCCGCTTGGCGTGATCTGGCCGACCACTGCGCCCAGTCCCTGAAGAAGGGCATGCGCGTGATTGCCACCGGTCGCCTCCAGCAGCGTTCCTATCAGGCACAGGATGGTTCCCAGCGAACCGTCGTGGAGATGCAGCTCGATGAAATCGGGCCCTCCCTGCGCTACGCCACCGCACAGGTGACTCGCCAGTCGTCCGGTCAGGGCGGCTTCCAAGGTCGTTCCGGTGGTTTCCAGGGCGGTCAGCAGCCCAATCAGGGCTATGGCAACCAGGGCGGTTACAACGGTGGCTATCAGGGTGGTGGCGCTGGATACTCCCAGCAGTCTGCCGCTCCCGCCAACCCGTCCGCTCCTGCGGTCGACCCGTGGAGTAATGCCGGTGCATCTGATGCCGGTAGCTTCTCCACGTTCGGCGCTTCCTCCGATTTCGGCGGCGGCGATTCCGACCCGGAGTTCTGATCAGTACTTACCTCCCCGCTGCCAGCAGCAATCAATATCAAGATTTATAAGGAGAACATCATGTCACGTAAGAGGCCGCAACCGCCGGTCAAGCCGTTCAAGAAGAAGCCGAACCCGCTGAAGGCCGCCAAGGTCACCGAGATCGATTACAAGGACGTTGCGCTGCTGCGTAAGTTCATTTCCGATCGCGGCAAGATCCGTTCCCGTCGTATCACCGGCGTGACCGTGCAGGAGCAGCGTGAGCTGTCCAAGGCGATCAAGAACGCCCGCGAGATGGCCCTGCTGCCGTACGCCACCTCGGGTCGCTGAGTTAGGGAGGCTTTGAACAATGGCTGAAACCAAGGTTATTCTCACCAAGACCGTGGCCAACCTGGGCCACTCCGGTGACGTTGTCGACGTGAAGTCCGGCTACGCCCGCAACTACCTGTTCCCGCAGGGCCTCGCTTTCGCGTGGACCAAGGGTGCTGAGGCTCAGATCACCGCTATGAAGCGCGCTCGTCTGGCCAAGGCCGTCGCTACCCGCGAGGACGCCGTCGCCGCTAAGGCCGCCATCGAGGGCACTACCGTCGAGATCGCCGCCAAGGTGTCCGAGTCCGGCAAGCTGTTCGGTGGTATCTCCAACGAGGCCATCGCCATCGCTCTGTCCGACAAGGCCGCGGTGAACCCGAAGGCCATCGAGGTCGAGACCATCAAGACCACCGGCGATTTCCCCGCCAAGGTGGCCCTCCATCCGGAGATCACCGCTTCCTTCTTCGTGAAGGTCGTGGCCGAGTGAGTCATTCCGGCCTAGTGCTGGAATCACACAGACCAAGAGTCTGAGCTTAAGCATCAACCCCTGTGCGGTTCGCGCCGCATGGGGGATTTTTGTATTAGCAAAAACGCCGGAAATAGGCGCGACACGCCGAGAGTTGCATTCGCTTCAAATCTGAGTATATTTATCACCTGTTGCAAGGAACACTTCAACATCTAACCAGCCCCTGTAGCTCAGTTGGTTAGAGCAGCTGACTCTTAATCAGCGTGTCCAGGGTTCGAATCCCTGCGGGGGCACAGACAACCGGAATCGAAAGATTCCGGTTTTTGTTTTTTCCAGCATCGGTCCGTAGCTGGTGCGGAAAGGCCGTCTTCGCGCGTGACGGCCGGACGTGTAAGGAGCGGCGTCATGTCTCAGGAATTCACGTTCACCGTATCCGACCCCGAAGGCATGCACGCCCGCCCAGCTGGCCGGTTGGTTGCCAAAGCGCGGGAATATGAATCGAGCATCACCGTTGCCTACGGTGGAAAATCCGTGGATGCCAAGCGTATCTTCGGTGTTATGGGACTTGATGTTCAACAAGGTGACGAGGTTACGGTTCGGGTGCAGGGCAACGATGAAGCTGTCGCTGCCGCAGAGTTCGAGCGATTCCTCAAGGAGCACCTGTAATGAGAACGATACAGGGCGTCGGCGTATCCGCTGGCATTGCTATCGGCACGGTCCGCGTGCTCGCCGCCGTAGATCATGCTGTAGAACGCCGCGTAATCGACGATCCGCAGGCTGAGATGGATCGATTCCGCGCGGCCCGTGACATGGTCGTCGCTCAGCTCAAGCAACTGCGTGACAACGTCACCGCCGAGTTCGGCGAAAACAAGGCCGAACTGTTCAACGCCCATTGGCTTATGCTCCAGGACCCTGACTATGCGGAATGTGTCGAAGGTTTGATTGCGCAAGACAAGGCGAACGCCGAATTCGCGGTGAAGGGCGCCGCCGAACAGTTCGCCGCCATGTTCGCTGCGATGGATAGCTCGACCATGCCGGTATCGGCGACGCCTTCGACCCGACTGATGACGGTCACGTTGCCGTAATCGACGGCGCCAGCGGTGCGGTGTTCGTTGACCCGGACGAGGCCACGCTGACCGAGTGCCAGCGCAGGAAGGCCGAAGCTGAGGAACACCTGAGCCTACTGCGGAAGCTCAAAGGCAAGCCCACCGAAACCAAGTCCGGTCAGCGGGTCCACCTGTACGCCAACATCAGCCGTCCCTCTGACGTAGCCGCCATGCTGGCCAACGATGCTGAGGGCATCGGCTTGTTCCGCAGTGAGTTCCTGTATCTGGAACGCGAGGACTGGCCGACTGAGGAATTTCAGTTCGATGCATACAGACAAGTCGCACAGGAGATGGGCGGCCGTCCGGTCATCATCCGCACACTCGACATCGGCGCGGACAAACAGGTCGACTACTTCAGTCTGGACCACGAGGATAACCCCGCGCTTGGTTACCGGGCAATCCGCATCTGCCTGACCCGCCCGGAGATTTTCAAAGTCCAGTTACGCGCATTATTGCGCGCCTCAGCATACGGCAACATCGCCATTATGCTGCCCATGATCACCTCGGTGCAGGAGGTGCGCGACGCCAAGCGGATTCTTGAAGAAGCCAAAAGCGAGCTGCGCGGCGAGCACACCGACTTCAACGAGAGTATCCAGATCGGCGTCATGATCGAGACGCCTGCGTCGGTCATTATGGCCGACGAGCTGGCCGCCGAAGTCGATTTCTTCTCCATCGGCACCAACGACCTGACCCAGTACACGCTGGCCTGTGACCGTCAGAACCCGAGTCTCGAACGCTTTGCCGACCCGCATTCACCAGCTGTGCTGCGCATGATCCAGATGACTATCGAGGCTGCCCATCGTCATGGCATCTGGTGCGGCATCTGCGGCGAGCTTGGCGCAGACCTGAGCCTGACCGATACGTTCCTGCGCCTAGGAATCGACGAACTGTCCGTCTCGCCCACCAGCGTCCTACCCCTGCGCAACGTCATTCGCAACCACTGAGATTCAAGGTCGCTTCGGCTGATTCCGGTGGCTTTTTGGGCATTGCATTCGGCTGGACATTCGACATCGCGTCCTGCCGGCATTTCGTCGTGGGGCAAAGTGTACAATCGCCACGTTTGCTTTCGCGCCCAGCGTAAATCGCGTCGCCGGCTCCGCGAACGGATTTCCAATCACACAGAATGCCGTGAACAGTCAGCCATGCCTGTTGCGCGGCGAAGAGAAAAGAAGAAGCAGTGGAATACTCTCTCTTTACCAAGCTGGCCGCCGAGTTCTTCGGCACCGCCATTCTGATGATCTTCGGCAACGGCTCCGTGGCCAACGTCGAGCTCAAGAACACCAAGGGTCACCACGCCGGCTGGCTGAACATCGCCATGGGCTACGGCTTCGGCGTCATGTTCCCGGTGCTTATGTTCGGTAGCGTCTCCGGCGCGCACATCAACCCGGCCATGACCATCGCCCAGGCCGTCAACGGCCTGTTCCCGTGGAGCGATGTGCTGCCGTACATCGTCGCCCAGCTGCTCGGCGCCCTGCTCGGCCAGTTCATCGTCTACCTGACCTACTACCCGCACTACAAGGAGACCGAGGACGCCGACGCCATCCTCGGCACCTTCTGCACCACCGACGCGGACAACCAGAAGGTCAACTACTTCCTCAACGAGATGTTCGGCACCCTGGTGCTCGTCTTCGGCGCCCTGTGCTGCCTGTCCCTGGCTTGGGGCAAGCAGGATTACGCCGCCGCCTCCATCGTCGTCGGCTTCATTGTGTGGGGCCTCGTGACCTCCATGGGTGGCCCGACCGGCCCTGGCCTGAACCCGGCCCGCGACCTCATGCCGCGTCTGCTGCACGCCATCCTGCCGATTCCGCACAAGGGCTCCTCCCGCTGGGGCGAGGCCTGGATCCCGGTCGTGGCCCCGATCGTCGGCGCCATTATCGGCGCTTGGCTGTTCGTGTTCTTCTTCGCCAGCTGATTCGTTGATTGATTCATATATGCAAATGGCCTCCGCTCGTTTTGGGCGGAGGCCATTGTCGTTGAATCAGGTAAACGCAGAGACTACTGCTCCAGGAACACCTGCGGGGCCTTCATGAAGTTCGTGGCGCAGTGTTCGCCGCAGAAGTAGTAGGACTTGCCCTCATACTCGCGCGTGATCGCATCGGCGTTCACCGCCACGGTCATGCCGCACACCGGGTCGATGGCGGTTTCGCCGTCGGCCGGGGTGGCGTGGTGCATGTGCATTCCCATATCCATAGTGTTCTCCTTGTTGGTTGGATTATTGGATTGGTCAGATACGTGATTGGTTTGATTCAGCGTGGTGCGGTCGTCGATGATGACGGTCGGCTCGTGAGGCGCGTTGGATGTGGCGGAGCCGGTGATGTTGGCGGCGTTGGCTGATTCGGCCGATCCGGCTGATTCGACATCCGCCGTGCTGCGGCCCGAGCCAGCGGTGCTATCGGCAGCACCCACGTTGATGTTCGTGCCATGCAGCCGGTTCGCGTTCAGCACCAGGCACACTGAGCTCAACGCCATCGCCAGACCCGCGATCATCGGGCTCAACAGCCAGCCGGTGAACGGGTAGAGCACGCCGGCGGCCACCGGAATGCCGATGACGTTGTAGCCGAACGCCCAGCCCAGATTCTCGCGGATGTTGCGCATCGTGGCATTGGACAGGTTGATGGTCTTGATGACGCCGCGCAAGTCGCCGCTCATCAAGGTCACGTCCGCCGACTGCATCGCCACGTCCGTGCCGGTGCCGATGGCGATGCCGAGATCCGCCTGGGCCAGCGCGGGGGCGTCGTTGATGCCGTCGCCCACCATCGCAATCAGAGTGCGGGATTGCGCGGCCGTGCGGGAGGTGCCGTACGCGGACTTGGCGGCGGCCTCGTCGCGTTCGCGCTGCAGTTTGGCGATCCAGCAGGCCTTGCCGTCCGGCTTGACCTCGCAGATCACCGTATCGATGCCGACTTCGCGGGCGATGCGCCCGGCGACCTCGGCCTTGTCGCCCGACAGCATCACCGTGCGGATGCCGCGTGCGCGCAACGCCGCGATGGCCTCACGCGAGCCTTCCTTGACTGTGTCCTGCTCGTAGCTCGGCTTGTCCCAGTCGGCGGCCGCGTCCACCACGCCGCGCGTGATGGTGCCGGTCTTGTCGAACACCACGGTGCCGATGCGACGCGCCTGTTCCAGCGCCTTGGCACTGGTGACCAGCACGCCGTTGGTGGCGCCCAAGCCCAGCGAGACCGTCACCGACAGCGGCGTGGCCAGTCCCAGCGCGCACGGGCAGGCGATGATCAGCACGCTGACCGCGGTGACCAGCGCGTGCGCCAGTTGCGGCGCCGGGCCCAGTGACACCCAGATGGCGAACGTCCAGATGGCGATGATCATCACCGCCGGCACGAAATACCGGGCGATCTTATCGGCCAGTTGCTGCACCGGCGCCTTGGTCGCCTGGGCGCGGGCCACCATCGCCGCGATCTGCGAGAGTACCGTGTCCGCGCCGACCTGGGTGGCGCGCATCACGCAGTCGCCCTTGAGCAGCACGGTGGCCCCGGTCACCGGGTCGCCTGCGGTTTTGGAAACCGGCTTGGATTCGCCGGTGATCATCGATTCGTCGATACGCGCCTCGCCGGCCACGATCACGCCGTCCGTGGGCACGCGCTCGCCGTTCTTGACGATCAGCAGGTCGCCGGTGACGATGGCGTCGATGTCGGTGTCGGTGAAGTTCGCCGGATTGCGCCATTCGATATGGTCTGCATTGTCCGCGGAAGTCCCGTTGAGTTTATGCGCGGTGCGCGGGCGCAGTTTGATAAGCGACTGCACCGCCTTGCCGGTGCCTTCGCGGGCCTTGGTCTCCAGCAGGCGGCCGACCAGCACCAAGGTGATGACCACGCCAACCGATTCGAAATACGGTTCGCGCGAGCCTTCCGGGAACACCCACGGGGCGATGCAGGTCACCAGCGAATACAGGTAGGCAGCCGAAGTGCCCAGTGAGACCAGCGAGTTCATGTCGGGGGAGCGATGCGCCAACGCGGGGAAGCCGACCGTATGAATCGGACGCCCGCAGTAGAACATCACCGGCGTGATCAGGATGGCCTGCAACCACGGGTTCACCATCCAATGCGGCACCAGCGCGGGATTGGCCATATGCAGCATGGCGACGGCGAATACCGGCAACGTCAGTACCGCGCCCACAATCACCAGCTTCGTCAGCGCCCTGATCTCATTGGCGCGTTCAGCCGCCTCCCGGCGCTCCCCCTCCGCCGCATCCACGGCGGCAGGTGCCGTATACGAAGCATCAGGATGAGGAAGGGGCGTGTTCTCATCCGAGCCGTCCTCTCCCTCAACCCTCAACAACCCATGCACCATATTCATGCCGCACGCAAACGGATACCCGCCCGCCGGCAACGCCGGCAGTTTCACGTCGGAGGTGGCGTTGCCCGGCAGCATGGCGTCAAGTCCCAGATCAGCAAACACCACATGCGAGGTGCATTCGCCGGTCTCCTGCCGGTCGAAGGTCAGTGTGATCGGCGTACCCGCACGCATGCTCACCACGGCGGGGGAGTACCCGCCCTTGACGGTGATCGTCGCGGATTGGCGTTCGCCGGAAACGTCCATGGCCCCGGCCGTTGCCTTCTGCGTTCCGAAGAAGAACCGCAGGACCAGCCATGTCAATGCGGCCGCCACTATCAGCGCCGCGACGGTCGAGAAGATGCTGAACTCCATAACTGTTCCTTCCCACTCCTAATGTACTGGACAACAGTGTATACTCTATACCCCTAGAGGGTATATAATGGGGTGTGTTCAGCTGACGGATAAGTATCAGGGGGGTTGCGATGCATGGTTATGACGAAGACAAGGCCAAGGTCATCGCACGATTACGCCGTATCGAAGGGCAGGTGCGCGCCATCACACAGATGGTGGAGGATGACAAATACTGCATCGATATTCTGACACAGATCTCGGCGTCGAACTCGGCGCTGAAATCCGTGGCGTTATTGCTGCTGGACGATCATCTCAACCATTGCGTGCGGCAGGCGTCGGTCCAGGGCGGCGAGGTGGCCGATGAAAAACTTGCGGAGGCTTCCGCGGCCATTGCGCGTCTCGTCAAATCGTGACGAGTTTTACCGTCATTCACCATCGATGACATACTGGGTACCATGTTTGAGCAAATAGGAACCGTGATTATCGTCATCGTCGTGCTAGTGGTTGGTGCGGGGCTTGGCCTCGTCGCCGGCTTCGTGCTGGGGCGTCATAAGGGTCAGGAGATGGCTCGAGGCATCAAAAGCGAGGAGCTGGAGGAGGCCAAGACCTCGCTGGAGAATGCGCGATTCGAGAATGCTGAGCTTAGCGCTCGCAATGCTGCCGCACAGGCTCAGATTGAAGGCGTGAACCAGCAATTGGCTTTCGCCAAGTCACAACTTGCCCAGGCGCAGCAGGCTGAGCAGATTCGCATTCAGCAGGAACGTGAGCGTGCAGCTGCGGAGGCAGAACGGAAGCGTCAGGCGGATGCTCAGGCCGCCGAGGCCAAGCGTGCTGAACAGGAAGCACGTTTGAAAGAACAGAGCAAGGTGCTCGAGGCGCTTGCGCCAGTGGCCAAGAATCTTGATACCTTGCAGAACAAGGTCACGCAGATCGAAGAGGGCCGCAAGAGGGAAATGGGCGCATTGGGAGCCCAACTCAAGGGGCTCAACGATCAGCAGGCCCGTTTGGACAAGGAAACCAGTTCCCTGTCCGCCGCATTGCGCAACAACAAGGTGCGTGGCGCGTGGGGCGAGGCCCAGCTCAAGAACATTGTCGAGTCCGCCGGATTGCTGGAACATGTCGATTTCGATACCCAGGTGGTGGTCACGGATGCCGATGGACGTACGTTGCGCCCAGATATGATCGTGCATCTGCCGGGAGGCAAGACCATTCCGATTGATGCCAAAGTGCCTTATGCCGATTACCAGCGTGCCTGCGAAATCCCGGACACTGCCAGCCCCGAGGATATTGCCCGCCGCGATGATTTGCTGCGGTCCCATGCCAAGGCGTTGCGCGAGCATGTACGTGCTCTCGGCGAAAAGGCCTATTGGAATGCCTTTGATGTAGCACCTGATTTTGTGGTGGCCTTCATCCCCAATGAGGCACTACTGCAGGCCGCGCTCGAAGCCGATCCCACACTGATGGATGATGCGTTCTCTCGCAAAGTGGCGCTCACCTCGCCGGTCACGCTGTGGGCCGTGCTGAAATCCGTGGCCTATGCCTGGCAGCAGCAGTCGCTCACCGATGACGCCAAGCAGCTGTTCGATTTGTCCCGAGAACTGTACGAACGGTTCTCCACGTTGGGTGATTATGCCATCAAATTGGGCACCCAGATTACTAAGACGGTCAGCGCCTACAACAAGTTCGCGTCCAGCTTGGAACGCCGTGTGTTACCCACCGCTCGCAAGCTGCAAAAAATCGAACCGACCGAGATCATCGAGGAAGTACCGATCATCGAATCAGATAAAGGCAATGTGAGCGAACTGTCCGCCCCTGAAGTGGTGCCGGCCGATGAAGGTGATACTCATCTGACTGCCTCAGGCGATAGTCTGGAGTCATGACTGAATCTGGATTCCGCCCCACTGGTACCCCGGGCCTTGCCGTCGCGAAGAGCCATAATGACTTTGCCATGCTGGAGCCGCGTGAACAGCTAGCCACCTTGCTGAAGGAGCATGTGGTGGGCCGTCCGTTCTCCGAACTTGCCGCGGTGACTTTCGACCACCGTGCCGCCACTGTCATGGGCCATGTACTGATTGACGCTTTGGAAGATGCGGGCTATTCGGTTGATGACTTCGATGCTGTTGGTGCCTTGACCGCAGCATCTGTGCCCATGGTGTCTGCCATGATCCAGGCCGCCGCCTCTCGTGGCGAGGACCTAGATGGATTCGTGATGGACTTCGTCTACCCGTCCATCAAGGGCCCCTCCATCGAAGGCCGCCGTGTGGTGCTGTTGGATGCTTGGCTGTCCGAAAAGTCGTACGTGCAGACCAGCTCGCTGGTCACCCTGCGCAACGGCAATGAGCTGAGCCTCGACTTTGGCATAGTGGAGCAGCTGGGTGCCAAGGTCGTGGCCATCGCCTCGCTGGTCGGTGGCGGTGCCAAAGACATCAATGTGGTCAACCCCTCCACCGGCGACGAGCAAACGCTCCCCTTCATCCAGGTCTTCGACGAATCCGAACTGCGGTAAATCCACCTTTGACTTCCCTCGCATAAAGTCAGCCGGGCTGAGCAGCGAAGCTGACTAAGAGGAACCGGTGAATAGCGTTATCGAGGAGAAAGATTGCACGCACCCAACCAGATTTCTTTGGCTGCCAAGGCTTCAGGTGAACCGGAATTCCGTGAAATCGGCCTTGGGCCGTGGTCTGAGACCCATCCCGGTGAGCCTCGTCCCGATGATCCGACTTCTTCGAATTATGACGGTCGTTTCGACTCGGTGCTGTTGAACGACGGAGACCGCCGCAACGTATTGGACCGTTACCGCTACTGGACCGTTGCTGCCATTAAGGCCGATCTTGACGCTCGAGGGCGTCACGACTTCGAAGTTGCGGTGGAAAACTGGACCCACGATTTTAACATCGGTTCCATGGTCCGCACCGCTAATGCCTTCCAGGCCAAGCGCGTACACATTGTCGGTCCACATAAGTGGAATCGCAAGGGCGCGTTGATGACCGAACTGTACCAGCACGTCGAACACCACCCCTCCATCGCCGAACTGGTGGAAAGCTGGCATCATCGCATCGCCGGTGAAATCGCCTATGAACGAGCCAAGGCCGGTGCCGCCGCCATCCATGCGCATGATGTGGCTGTGGATGGAGACAACAAGCACCTTCATGAGCTGCTGGCCGAAATCGATGCTTGTGATGCGCGCATCAAGGAGCTTCAAGCCGCCCACGTCATCGCCCTCGACATTATTCCCGGCGCAGTGCCGATGGAAACCTATACCTTCCCCAAGCGGTGCCTGCTGCTCTTCGGTGCAGAAGGCCCCGGATTGAGCGACAAGGCTCTCGCATTGGCCGACGATGTGGTCTACATCTCTCAATTCGGTTCTGTGCGTTCCATTAATGCAGGCGCTGCGGCGGCCGTGACCATGCACGCATGGATTGCCCAACACGCCGTATCAGGCGTGTAGCCATGCGCCGACAATCCTGCCGCATGGATCGGCGGTCTCATCGCCACCAGAAAAAGCGGATATCAAATAATGGCCCGAGTGCCTGCCCTGTTGAATATGGTCTCAAAGGGTAGGAAAATGCGGTTTCCCGACAACTGCGTGTCACATACGGCTCATATAGTTATGGCCATGCCAACATTTTCACGCGAAGAAATCGTGCATTTGGGCGATCTGGCCCGAATCGCGCTCACCGATGAGGAAATCACCCGTCTGCAGGGCGAACTGAACGTCATCGCAGACTCCATCAACAAGGTCCAGGAAGTCGCCTCCGACGATGTGCCGCCGACCGCCAACCCGGTTCCGCTGGAAGCCTATCTGCGCCCGGACGTCGCCGAAACCCCGCTCACGCAGGAAGAGGCGCTCGCCGGTGGCCCGAAGACCGAGGCCGGCATGTTCGTGGCACCGCGAATCCTGGGAAGCGAGGAGTAATCGATGAGCAACGAAACCGCAACTCTCGTCAAACTGTCTGCTGCCGAGCAGGCCGCTGCCATCAAGAAGGGCGACGTCACCTCTCGTGAGCTCGTCGAAGCCCACCTCAAGGTGATCGAGGCTGCCGAGCCGTCCATCAAGGCCTTCCTGAAGGTTTCCGGCGATGTGGCTCTCGAGCAGGCCGACGCCTTCGACGCCAAGTCCGCCGAAGACAAGGCCGCCCTGCCTGAGCTGGCTGGTGTGCCGATCGCCATCAAGGACATGATCGTCACCAAGGGCATTGAGACCACCGCCGCCTCCAAGATCCTCGAGGGCTGGGTGCCGCCGTACGACGCCACCGTCATCGAAAAGCTCAAGGCCGCCGGCATGCCGATTCTCGGCAAGACCAACCTCGACGAATTCGCCCAGGGCTCCTCCACCGAGCACTCCGCCTACCAGACCACCCACAACCCGTGGGATACCGAGCGCGTGCCCGGCGGTTCCGGTGGTGGCTCCGCCTCCGCGGTCGCCGCATTCGAGGCCCCGATCGCCCTCGGCACCGACACCGGTGGCTCGATTCGCCAGCCCGGCGCCCTGACCGGCACCGTGGGCGTCAAACCCACCTACGGCGGCGTCTCCCGTTTCGGAGCCATCGCCATGGCCTCCTCGCTCGACCAGATCGGCCCGGTCTCCCGCACCGTGCTCGACTCCGCACTGCTGCAGAAGATCATCGGTGGCCACGACAAGCGTGACTCCACCTCCATCCCCGAAGGCCCGCGCCCGATGGTCGCCGCCGCCCGCGAAGGCGCCAAGCGCGATCTGAAGGGTATGAAGGTCGGCCTCATCAAGGAACTCGGCGGCGACGGCTTCCAGCCCGGCGTCGAGGCCCGCTTCAACGAGGCCATTGACAAGCTCAAGGAGATGGGTGCCGAGGTCGTTGAGGTCTCGGTTCCGCACATCGGCTACTCGCTGGGCGCCTACTACATCATCATGCCGTCCGAGGTCAGCTCCAACCTGGCCCGTTACGATGGCATGCGCTACGGCCTGCGCGTGATGCCGCCGACCGGCGTGCCGCAGACCGCCGCCAACATGATGGCCTACACCCGTGAGGCCGGCTTCGGCGACGAGGTCAAGCGCCGTATCATCCTCGGCACCTACGCCCTGTCCGCCGGCTACTACGACGCCTGGTACGGCTCGGCTCAGAAGGTCCGCACGCTGATTATCGAAGACAG
>ERZ506759.372-NODE-372-length-14900-cov-5.24749_pt1 | contig 14900 bp, 12 predicted proteins | sample MGYA00513042_ERZ506759 | MGnify/ENA metagenome assembly ERZ506759
GACGTGTGCTCTTCCGATCTACGAAAGCAGCTATCTCGGTCGGTTCCGACTCTAAGTATTTGCGAGCCGTAGCCGCAGCGTAGGCTAAAGCAATGGGTTCGGTACAGCCTGTGGCATAGACGACCTCTTTTTTCAAAACTTCAATGATACGTATGTATAAAGTGTTTTCAGACATAGGTAAGTCCCCTTTTTTTCGAATAGTTACCAGACAGCTACGTCCCCGTCCGTGCGAGGATCCGTAGCACCGGCAAGTATGCCGTCTTTGTTTCGCCAAATAATCTGTCCTCGGCCGAATACGGCTATATCAGAATTTACAGTAACGCAATGCCCCTTTTCTCGTAAGGCGGCAACGAGGCTGGGATCAAAGTCGGGTTCAACTTCTATGTTCTTGTCGCCCGTCCATTGCCAACGAGGCTTGTTCAAAGCCGATTGCGGATCCAGGTGCTCGTCTACTGTATCGATAACTAACTGCAGTTGTCCTTGCGGTTGCATGAAGGCACCCATGATGCCGAAGGGACCGATAGGTATACCGTCTTTACTTAAGAATGAAGGAATAATTGTATGGTATGATTTTTTACGCGGTCCTACGGCATTGGGGGAAGTCGGGTCGGCACTGAAATTTCGTCCTCGGTTGTTAAGAGCGATGCCCGTTCCGGGAATGACAATGCCCGAACCGAAGCCGTCATAATTACTTTGGATGAGGGATACAGAGTTTCCGTCCTTATCGGCCGTGCAGGCATATACCGTACCGCCATCGCTTACGTCGGCACAGTCCGGCAAGTGAGCTGTAGCGGAAATGCGGCGTTGTCGATTCAGCCTGCTTTCTTCAGAGAGAAAGTCGTCTGTTGATATTTTCATGTAGGTCGGATCGGCAATAGTTTTCTTACCGTCCGTTAGAGATGCTTTTAAAGCCTCTATTTGCATATGCAGTTTTTCAACAGGGTCGGCAGTAGGCGGCGTAAGATTATTTAATATATCCAGTGCGGCACTTACAACAATACCTTGACCGTTAGGCGGCAATTCCCAAACGTCGTAATCTTTATATGCCATTTTTACGGGGGTTGTCCAAGAAGGCTTATAAGCACTTAAATCTTCGTGACGAATAAGTCCGCCCGTCATACGGGAGTATTCGTCTATTATGCGACTCAGCTGCCCCGTGTAAAGGGATGAACATGCCGTTTCGGCCAAGTTTCGTAAGGTTTTTCCGTGGTCGGGAAGCGTTAAGACGCAGCCTTCTTCGGTGGGCCCGTCAGAGAAGAACGTATTGAAGAGACCGGAAAATTCAGGCCGATTCTTGTAGGGAGCATACTTTTTGTACTCGCTTTGTAAGAGTCGGGCTAAAACCGGCATGACGGCAAAGCCATTCTCCGCATAATCCACAGCCGGCTCGAAGAGACTTTCAAAAGGCAACTTGCCGAAACGACTGTGCAATTCATACCAAGCAGCCGGGGCACCGGGAATCATAACCGGCAGCCATCCGTATGAGGGTAGACGACTCGGTATTGCCGGATCGGATTCTATCAGTTTTGCCGGGGAAAAACCGCTGCCGTTTAAGCCGTATAGATGGCCGTCCATATGAATAATGGCAAACAAGTCGCTGCCTATGCCGTTGCTTACAGGCTCTAAGACAGTAAGAGAAATAGCAACGGCTACTGCAGCATCGACGGCATTTCCGCCTTTTTTTAACATATCCAGACCAATATGTGCCGCCAACGTCTGAGAGGTGCAAACCATGCCCTTGCGACCGTATACGGTGCGGCGAGGCCGGTTATATAAAGGTGTTGTAGTATTAAAACCCCATGACATAGATGTAAGGCCTCCTCGTTATGTATTCGTTTCTACTATAGCACAGTAACGTTTTATCTTCACTAAACAATTTATTATAGTTATAATAAGGACAGATGAAATGATAGGAGGGTATACCAGTGAGCCGGTGTATGATGATTGTAAACCCTACGTCCGGGCGGGAAAAGGCAAAGTATTATAAGGACGACTTATACGCTCAACTGCAAACTATGTTCGACGAAGTGGAACTGCGTGAGACGCGACGTAGCGGGGATGCCGCCAACTGGGCGAAAGAAGCCTCTAACAATAATTATGAAGCCGTTTTTTCCATGGGTGGGGACGGAACTTTGAATGAAACCGTAAACGGCTTGGCTCAGGCCGGAAAAGAAATCAAGTTCGGCTTTGTGCCCTTGGGGACAGTGAACGATTTGGCACGGGCTTTAAATATCCCCTTGCAGCCGGAAGATGCTATCGACATGCTACGGGATTGCAAGTTGGTAAAAGTGGATATCGGTCGAGTTAATGATCGTTACTTTGTCAATACTGTGGCGGCAGGTGTAATGCCCGAAGCGGTGGGAAGCGTATCTATTGAACAAAAGACCCGTCTAGGCCCTATGGCCTATTTTCTTACGGGTCTTAAGGCCTTGCAATCACGCAGAACATCACTTTTTAAGATTGAATCGGATGAGGGAACGGAAGTGCGCAGATCGCCGCTTATAGTGGCAATGCTTACCAGTTCTGTCGGCAGTTTTAACAACATAGCTCCTAAGGCCAAGGTCGATGACGGGACGATTTGGCTGGCTGTGTTTAAGGAGTTTAATTACCTGGATGTATTAAAGGTTATCCCGGAAGTCCTGGCGGGGTTGCCCATAAACTCAGAGTATATGACGCTGACACAGATAAAAAAAGCACGTATTTCCATTGTAGATGATGAGAAATTATCGACTAATATGGACGGGGATAAAGGACCCGATTTTCCTCTTGAGTTAGAAGTCTGCCCTTCGTTTCTACGTGTTTATGTGCCTAGAAAGGCTATCCAGACAGGGTTTAATCCTATTGTCGTTCCCAAAGAATTATTCCACGGATAACGTATTTGACCGCTCCTGTAAAGGGGCGGTTTTATTATTAACCGGAAGCGGCTTGAAGGCTGGTGTATCGTTGCCGACAGACAATAAGTTTTGAAAAATGAAAAGGCTGAAACTGCATGCAGTTTCAGCCTTTTGTTCGTTATTATTCAGCTGTGTACGGCAACAATGCAATTGCACGTGCACGTTTAATTGCTACTGTGAGTTTACGCTGATGTTTAGCGCAAACACCGGATACACGGCGAGGAAGAATTTTTCCTCGTTCCGTCGTGAAACGACGGAGTTTAGCCGTATCTTTGTAATCGATTTCTTCGATATGATCTACGCAGAAGTTGCAAACTTTTCTTCTAGGTCTTCTCGAACGATCTCTTCTCATTATATAATTCCTCCCTCTATTGGATTTGAAGGGATGTATTTGACTTTAGAACGGGATTTCTTCGTCCGACTCGCTGCCTAAGCCGTCAAAACCGGTATCGGATGATGCAGGCTTACTTACAGGAGCCCCCATACTCTGGGACGAATCGGAGCCCATCGGCTGTGCTACAAAATCGGCAACGACTTCCGTGCGATAGCGTTTCTGGCCGTCTGCACCTTCGTACGAGCGAACGGAGATACGGCCTTCTACGAATACACGCTTGCCTTTGGCCAAATTGTTACCACAACTTTCTGCCAAATTACCCCATGCGACACAAGGAATAAAATCAGTTAATTCGCGTTGTTCCGTACTTCCTGCAGGAATGTACGTACGTGTGCAGGCTACGGTAAACATTGCGACTGCTTTACCTGTCTTGGTAAAACGGATTTCCGGGTCACGAGCTAAGTTTCCCAATAATTGTACTGAATTCATATCCTTTGCGCCTCCGGTTATTCGCCGATCTTAACGATCAAATGTCTTAAGATTTCTTCACGGATTTTAATGACACGGTCAATTTCGAAAATCGCATCCGGTTCAATTTCAAAGTTGATCAAGACATAGTAGCCGTCGTTTTGTTTTTTGACGGGATATGCCAAGTGGCGTTTGCCCCAGAGATCGACTTTTTCAATCTTTGCACCGTTTTTTGTGAGAAGATTGCTGATAAACTCTACGATAGGAGTAACTTCAGCTTCTTCGAGCGGTTTTGCGATAAACATGACTTCGTACTTTTTCACGAAATCACCTCCTCTTCTGGACATATGGCCCTTTTTCGAAAAAAAGGGCAAGAAAGATGCTTGACCCAATCAAGCTTTTATATTCTATCACATTCGGCAGGCGAACACAAGAAAAGAGGTGTGGAAAAGGAGAAGGTTACCGCTTATTGCTGTAACGCCAAATTTTGAAAGCCTCCGCTTCTTTAATCAAATCTTCACGGAAGTCGGGATGTGCCAAGTTAATGAGTTTTTCCGCACGTTCCCATGTGGAGGCGCCCATCAGGTTGGCAATGCCGTATTCCGTTGCTACATAATGGGTCTGGGAGCGAGGTACGGTCGTGATTGTACCGGGAAGTAAGGTGGGACGAATTCGGGATTGCATCTTTCCCGACTTGTCCGTGAAAGTGGCATGGAAGGCAATGATGCTTTTTCCGCCTTTGGAGCGATAAGCACCGTCGGCAAAATCAAGCTGCCCGCCACTTCCGCTGATATGCTTTGTTCCGGACGATTCGGAAGAAACCTGGCCGAACAAGTCTACTTCGAGACAGTTATTGATGGAGATAAAGTTATCCAGTTGAGCTACTACGCAAGGGTCATTGACATATGAAACGGGGTAAGCCGCTAAATAGGGGTTATCATCCAACCATTCATACAATTCTTCGCTGCCTGCAGCAAAAGACCAAACGGCTTTATTCCGGTCAAGGCTCTTGCAACGGTTGGTCAGACGACCTTTTTTATACATGAGTAAGAACGCGTCGACGAGCATTTCCGTGTGCATACCCAAGTCTTTTAAGTCGGAGTCGGCGATCATGGCGCCTACCGCGTTGGGAAGACCGCCAACGCCTAACTGTAAAGTAGCTCCGTCAGGAATTTCTTTCAGAATCATTTTGGCAATCGTCTTATCCGTGTCGTTACCGTCTTTGAAAGGAATGATAGGCATGGGGATAGAACCGGCTTCGACGACCAGGTCGACATCGGAAATATGAATGCATTCGTCGGAGCCGCCGAGAACGCGAGGTGCCGCTTCGTTAACTTCAAGGATTACTTTTTTCGCCTTTTTACAAATTTCAGCCGTTGCGGAGACCGTGGATCCGAAGGTGAAGAATCCGTGTTTATCCATGGGGCTCACCGTAATCATCGCTACATCCACATCCAGAATATCTCTATAAATAGACGGTTTGTTACGGTACATCATGGGAATGAAGTTGCTGAGTCCCTGTGAACAAAGTTTGCGGTCGTATCCGCTCATATGCCAGTTCATGGCCGTAAATGTTTTTCGTTCCGGGTCTTCATCTATAATATGTCGCGGAGAGAGAGAAAAGGCCATACGGACTTTAATATCCTTTAATTCATCCTTGCGGGCTGCCAAGGCTTTATCGAGAACAATCGGTTGTGACGTAGCCATGCCGTAGTCGACCCAATCATGGTCTTTTACAATTTTAACGGCCTCTGCGGCACTGACAGTCTTTTCTTTGTACATATCTGTCCATTGAGACATTGTAATCACCAAACCCTTCATATAAGTTGTTATTATATTTGTTCGTAAGTACTCTTATTTTTAATTATAATTTCTTGTGATAAAAAGAACAAGGTAAACAATGCGATAATCGGTTAAACGATATACGAAAAAAGAATAGCACCCCCGCCACTTATGCAATGGCAGAGGTGCTTATGGTCTATTCCTGTTTTTGAGCGGCCTTTTCGGCAATGACCGAATCGATTACTTTTTGAGGAGCTTCTTCGTAAGCATAAAATTCCATGTTGAACGTGCCCTTGCCTTGGGTCATGGACCGCAAGGTTGTAACGTAACCGGTCATTTCGGCTAAGGGGACTTGAGCCTTGACGACTATGATGCCGCTACGATTGCGATGATGTTCCATACCGAGGATTCGCCCTCGACGACTACTGAAGTCACCCATGACATCGCCCATAAATTCTTCGGGTATGACGACGTCTACATTGTATATCGGTTCAAGAATGACGGGCTTTGCATCAGGCACACCCTTTTTCAAGGCCAGGGCGGCAGCTGTTTTGAAGGCCATTTCGGAAGAATCGACAGGATGGTAGGACCCGTCCTTTAAGGTTACTTTGATGTTAATCATAGGATAGCCGGCTAATAACCCTTTGTCCAAGGTCTCGCGTACACCCTTTTCAACGGCCGGAATATATTGCCGCGGTACAGCACCGCCGAATACGGCATCGACGAACTCAAAAGATTCACCGTTGTCAGACGGCTCAATTTGTAAAAATACATGTCCGAACTGGCCATGGCCGCCACTTTGCTTTTTATGTTTCCCTTCAGCCGTTACGGAGCCGCGAATTGTTTCTCTGTAAGGAATGTACAGCTTTTCTTGCAGAGCTTTGATTCCGTATTTTCGCTCTATTTTTGTAAGAATGTGTTCCAAATGAACATCACCCATACAATGTAAGATAACCTGGTGCCCTTCAGGGTCCTTTTCCATACGGCAGGTAGGATCCTCTTCGCTGATGCGCAGGAGAGCAGCTGTCAGTTTTTCTTCTTCGCCTTTTTTCGCAGGAACCAAGGCTATCGTGTGAAGAGGTGTGGGGAAGCGAACGGGTTCGTACACAATGGGGAAGACCGAGGTTGCCAGTGTGTCACCTGTTTTGGCATCGCCCAGCTTCGGCAAGACGACAATATCACCGGCCGTAGCCTTATCTACAGGAATCTGTTCCTTTCCTACCAGAGTAAAGACTTTGCCGATTTTTTCCTCTTTTTGCTGATTTATATTGACAATGCGGTCGCCTTCTTTTAATTCGCCCGAAAAAATTCGAATGTAGCTTAATTTTCCGGAGAACGGATCGACGGATGTTTTAAAAATAAAGCTGGTAAAGGGCTTATTGGGATAAACCATGACCGGTTCATTATCCGTCGTGTTAGTGCCCATAATTACTTTTTGGGAAGCGTCGGGCATATAGCGAACCAGGCGATTCAGCAGTTCCGTAGTACCCATGTGGGTTGTGGCGCTGCCGCACATAACAGGGCAAACGCGTCCGGTGAGCATGCCTTGACGTAAGCCGAAACGTAGTTCCTCCAAGGTCAGTTCTTCACCGTTCAAATATTTTTCCAGTAAAGTGTCGTCACCTTCAGCTGCCGCTTCCATGCACATTTCACGAACTTCGCGCGCCTTTGCCATATATTGAGGAGGTACTTTGATTTCCTTGACCTCTGCACCGATCCATTCCCAAGCCATCATTTTGCAAACGTCGATAATGCCGCGAAAATCATGCCCTTCGCCTATAGGTATTTGTAAGGGCATAATGGATTTGCCGAAAAGGGAACGCATTTTTTCCAACGTTCCGAAGAAGTCGGCATGTTCCGTATCCATTTTATTAACATAAATCATACGCGGAAGTTGTAATTCTACGCCATAGTCCCACGCACGTTCAGTATCCATCTCAATGCCTTCTTCAGCCGATACGACAAGTAAAATGCCGTCACAGGCCCGTAAGGCGGCACGCACTTCTCCGCAGAACTCGGAGTAGCCGGGCGTGTCGAGGAAATTGAGCTTATATCCATCCCATTCACACGGAGCGATGCCGAGTTGAATAGTTACATTCCGCTTAATTTCTTCAGGTTCGAAGTCCATAATGTGCTTATTATCTTTGCCTGTCCCTACGGCCGATACGGCGCCGCCGGCAAGGAGTAATGATTCTACAACGGCCGTTTTGCCGGCTCCGTCATGTGAAAGTACAGCTACGTTACGAATTTTATCGCTTGCATATTCTTTCATACATTAATCGCCTCCTAAGAAATACGTTATTGTTATAATTCGTCGCAAAGCAAAAAAATCCTTCTTTTTTAATGAAACTTTTCAGGGCGTTCTATGCCGATTCGGAACGACATAGTCAAGAAGAATTACTTAACTGCATGAAATTCCGTGTTTTTCAAGGAAGACCGGAAGAAATTATTAAAAATATGAATGAACAGCCCTGTTTATTTCAGTATGATGTATTATAATAAAGAAGATTCCGATACGGGTTATGAGCGCTTGCGGTCGGAGTGAACTGTATAAGAAGCTTATGAAGTGGGAGGAAGAGAATGCAGACTTTTGATAGAGAACATAGCGTATGGGCCAGATTTGATGTGCAGGAACGGAGAAAGGTTGATGAATATTGTAAAAATTATCGTCAGTTTCTTGATACGGCACGGACGGAACGCTTGGCAGCTAAAGAAATTCTCGGACAGGCAGAGAGTGCGGGATTTCGTTCTATAGACTCATATACGAGTTTGCAAGCGGGAGATAAGGTTTACTGGAATCAAAAGGACAAGTCCGTTATTTTGGCAGTCATTGGAAGACGCCCCTTGGAAAACGGAGCCAGGATCGTCGGCTCTCATATAGATTGCCCGCGATTGGATTTAAAGGTAATGCCGGTTGTCGAAAAAAATAAAATCGTTTATTTTAAGACCCATTATTATGGCGGGGTTTTAAAATACCAGTGGGTATGCCGGCCTTTAAGTTTAATCGGAGTTGTATATAATACAGACGGTCGTAAGACGGAAGTCTCCATCGGTGATAATCCGGATGATCCCGTATTTTTCATTAATGATTTATTACCGCATTTGGGAAAAGACCAGGCGGCAAAAAAGTTAAGCGAAGCGATTGAAGGTGAAATGCTCATGCCGGTTGTCGGGCTTTGCGGGGAAGAAGAGGAAGTTAAACCGGCAATACTGCAGATTCTTAAAGATAAATACGGCATTGAGGAAGAGGATTTTGCCAGTGCGGAACTGGAAATTGTTCCGGCCCAAAAGAGCCGTGACGTGGGACTGGATCGCTCCATGATTATGGCACACGGACACGACGATCGGGTGTGCTCATATGCCAATTTGGCGGGGATTTTAGATGCAACGGCAGGAGAATTTACCCAAATTGCTCTTTTTGCGGATAAAGAAGAAATCGGGTCAGTAGGAAATACCGGTGTTCAAGCATCGTATTTCCAGGATTTTGTAGCGGAACTATTGGCTTTACAAGGGAAAAAGGAAGAATTATTTGTTCGCCGTATGTTGCGCCATAGCAAGGTCTTGTCAGCCGATGTGTGCGCAGCTTTTGATCCCGTGTTTCCCGGAGCTTACGAAGAAAATAATTCGGCACGCTTAGGTTACGGTATTTGCTTATGTAAATATACGGGAGCTCGCGGTAAAGCAGGCAGTAATGATGCGAATGCCGAGTTTTTGGCACAAGTGCGCCGAATTTTCAATGCAAACGGTGTTCCGTGGCAAACAGGGGAACTCGGTAAGGTAGACCAGGGGGGCGGCGGTACGATTGCCTATATTATGGCCGACTGGGGTTGTGAGGTCGTTGATTGCGGCGTAGCCATGCTCAGTATGCATGCACCGCTTGAATTGGTTGCCAAAACTGATGCGTACTGTGCGTATCTTGCCTATAAAGCCTTCTTTGAAAGCAAGTAATAAAAATATAAAAACGTCCTGTCAATATTTGATTTGACAGGACGTTTTGTATTATCGTTTGTTGCTTTTGCGCCAAATTTGTTGCTTTTCAGCGGCTTGAATCAACTCTTCGCGGAAGTCGGGGTGAGCCAAACCGATTATTTTTTCGGCGCGCTCCCAGGTAGGTAAGCCGACGAGTCTGGCTATGCCGTATTCCGTAACCATGTACGGAGCTTGCGTGCGCGGAGTCGTAATAATGTCGCCTCTCGTAAAATGCGGAAATATATTGGAGTGGCGGATACCTTTTTTGTCGACATACATGGACGGCATGGCGAGGAATGCCTTGCCGTGAGCAGCGCTATAGGCTCCGGTTACGAAGTCAAGTTGGCCTCCGGTACCGCTGATTTGTCGTGTGCCCGATGATTCGGAACAAATTTGTCCGTACAAGTCCATGGAGATACAGCTGTTAATGGAAATAAAATTATCCAGTTCTGCCATGACAGTCGGATTATTTACATATGACATAGGGGCCGAGAGTATTGATTCGTTTTGGTGAAGAAAGTCATATAACTCTTCCGAACCCATGCAAATGGAGAAAACACCTTTGCCGCGATGGAGGGTTTTCTTTTTGTTCGTGATTTTCCCGGCCTTGTACAGCTCCAAGTACCCGTCACTCATCAATTCAGTGTGCATGCCCAAGTCTTTCAAATCGGATTGGGCAATAAGTGAGCCCAAGGCGTTAGGCATACCGCCAATACCGAGTTGAAGTGTCATGCCGTCGCGTAAATACGGAAAAATGTGTTCGGCAATTTTAATGTCAATGTCTCCGGGATTGCGATTAGGCATAGTCGGCAACGGAGTGTCCGATTCGACAATGTAGTCTACATCGCTAACGTGGATATGGTCGTTAGCCAGGCCCGAGATAACGGGCATGTGCTTATTCGGAATGACGATAATCTTGCGAGCCGCATCTAACATTTCCTGTTGGCAACAGTTCGTGAGGCCGAAGCTGAAATTACCGTGCCTGTCCATAGGGGAGACGGTAAGCATGGCTACATCGACGGGAGCGATGCCCTGTTCATAATAGGAACCGCAGTGGCGGAAGAGCATGGGTTCATGGTAAGCCATACCCTTGTCAAGATAGGTTCGATCTAAACCGGAACAGTGCCAGAGGTTATACGTAAAAGCCCTCTGGTCCGGGTCTTCTTCTACGACAGCAATCGGGAGGGCGGAAATGGCGTTACGGACCTTAACATCCGTCAGTTCATCTTTACGAGCCGCCAGAGCCTTATCCAAGTCGGTCGGGAAAGAACAACATTGACTGTAGTCGACCCAATCACCGTTTTTTACAATTTTTGCAGCCTCTTCGGCAGTAATTAACTTTTTTCGGTATTCGTTGAGAAAATCCATGAAGCACCTTCTTTTCTATAGTAGGTAAGCGAAGAACGAGATTTAACGATAGGACTTCATCAATTCGGCGAATGCCGGGAGAGAACGGCGAATCATATCGGGCTGTACGCAATAGGAAATACGGACATAGCCGGGGCATCCGAAGCTGTCAGCCGGTACAATGAGCAGGTTAAGCGCCTTTGCTTTTTCGGAGAAGGCATTAGCATCCGCTTCGGGAGATTTAACGAATAAGTAAAAGGCCCCGCTCGGATATACACATTCATAGCCCAATTCTTTAAGACCGTTATAAAGCAATTTTCTGTTCGCGTCATAGACGGAAATGTCCGACGTTTGTCCAAGGCATTTTAAGACTACGTCTTGGAAGAGATGGGGGGCGCATACGAAGCCCATGATGCGGCCTGCACCGCAGACAGCCGTATAAATTTCCTTACTGTCCGTAGCCGAAGGAGGTACGAGGATGTAGCCGATGCGTTCGCCCGGTAAGGACAGGGATTTACTGTACGAATAGCAGATAATCGTATCCTTATAGTAGTGAGGAACATAAGGGACGGTCAGGCCGTCATAAATAATTTCGCGATACGGTTCGTCGGCAATTAAATAGATTGTGTGTCCGATTTCGCCGGACTTCTTTTCCAAGAGAGCGGCTAATTTCTTATACGTATCTTCAGAATATACGACGCCGGAAGGGTTGTTCGGAGAATTGATAATCAGAGCTCGTGTTTTCGATGTAATAGCCTGTTCCAAAGCATCTAAGGGAATCTGGAAGCTTTCCATATCGGGCGGTACTACGACTTTTTCAGCTCCCGAATTTTTAATAAAAGCTGTGTATTCCGGGAAATACGGAGCAATGACGACGATTTCATCGTCCGGAGATTCTACAAGGGCCTTTAACGTAATAGTCAAGGAAGCGGCAGCACCGCAAGTCATGTAGAAGTTACCGGCTTCGACGCCGGCATTGAAGGTTTTATTCATATAATCGGCTAATCCTTTGCGGACGACAGGGTCGCCGGCTGCTGCCGTATACCCGTGAACAGCAACGGCTGTGCGGGTTTCCATGATTTCCGTAACGGCGTCTTTGATACATTCCGGAGCCGGCACGGTAGGGTTACCGATACTGAAGTCGAATACGTTTTCGTCGCCTATTTTTGCGGCCTGTTCACGACCATATGTAAAGAGATCGCGAATTACGGAGCTTTGAGCCCCCCATTGATACATTTCTTTAGATGCCAATGAAATCACTCCTTTATAAAGAGAATATCATGTTAACACATCCCTATGAAAGGGAGATAAACGGTGAAATAAGTAGAAAGAAACCGAGTAAGGCTATGGGTACGACCTGGAACGTGCGGTATTTCTTAAAAACGTCAAGTTTATATACAAGACAAAGGGGTAAGAAACAAGCGATAATTCCGATCATAGGGCTTAACAGAGAAGCAAAGCTGAGTACCGGAGCATTAAAAACGATGACGGCCCAACAAAGGACTATGCAGAAAATACTGGTGCCGTATTTAATGATTGTGCGGTTGATTTTATCCGTCGGAATAATCCGTTCCAATATGTTAACGGCAATGCCGCAACAAGAATCGCGGAAACTAAGGAACATAGCAAAATAGGCCGTTACAATGGCAAAAATATTAAGCAAGAGACTGAAGACTTTTACTAACGAGCCGTCAATATCTTTCGCCGCCATGGCCAAGGAGGAAATGTTGGCATGATATGCCTGAATGGCCTGCTCTTGAGATATTGCCAAGTTGAAGGATACGGTGTAGAAAATTACGACTACCAATAAGATGATGTAAGCGTAATTGTATGTGCGCAATGCCTTATAGTGGGCTACTGTCTTATTTTCGGCATGATTGCGGTAATAGATAACCGTAGGACTGAGATTGGCGAAAAATTCAATCGATAATGCGGCAAAGGGTAAAATGATGATGAATTGTTTAATTATATACCCTATATTATGCACAGGAGCTATATTGGCGGTATTCCAGTATTGAACCATTAAAATGCCCATGGCGGCAATGACGAAGACCTTCGTAAGGACCATGCCCGATGCGACTTTAAATAACAGCTTTTCGCCTTGAGAGGCAACGGCTACGAGGACACAAATGATACCCAATCCGTAGAAGATGTTATCAGCCATGGATGTTTCCGTGACTCCGAAGGTTACGAGGAAAGAAGCACTGTCATTGGTGAGTGCGGTTGAATAGAGGAAGATGAGAATTGTCGTAAAGACAAAATAAACACCCCCTAAGGCAAAGCCCCAGTTCTTGCCCAGGTATCCGGAAATAATGCCTGCAAAGTCTTCACATTTCGGTGCATCGGCTAAAATATTTAAGAAGAGCTTCTGATGTTGGTACATAATGGGATAGCCGATGAGTGCGGCAAGAATATAGATCCACAAGCCGGATAAGCCGACCTGTACGGGAAGAAAGACAATGCCGGCGCCGATTGCCATACCGATGTCCATAATAATCCACCCGATGTCAATACCGCCAAGCTTGGTTGCGGCCTTCCATTCGGAAAGGGTCATGCCCGCTTCTTTAGCCAGCTCTTCTTGAGAAGGGCCTGTGAAACGGTTGATGATAGGAAGCTTTTTAATGAAAGACATAATACCCTCCTGAAAATCTCTCTTACGGGTCTCCCCCGACCCGTAAGAGAAGTAAAGTTGTTATACGGCAGCCATACCTGCGTCAAATGCTTTCAAGTTTATATCAACGAATTTAGGCTTTACTGTACGACTGATAATAGATTTCCAATCAATATCTGTTAAATTCAACGCTTTGATTAAGGCGCCGAGAAGAACGACGTTGGCACTTTTGGGATTGCCGATATCCGTAGCGATTTGTGTGGCGTCTAAGGGTAAAACGGTAGTCCGCGATTTTAGTTCTTCCAAGACGGTTTGCGGATATTTTCTTTTTCCCGATAAGACGGGCATAGACGGAATCTGGAGAGTGTTGACAACAACCTTGCCTTCGGGTTTTAGGAATTTCAGGTAACGAGCTGCTTCCATTTCTTCAAAAGAAACGAGTAAGTCCGCCGTTCCCGTCCCGATAATGGGAGAGTAGACCTTCGGACCGAAGCGTACTTGGGTACTTACGGAACCGCCGCGTTGACTCATACCGTGTACTTCCGACATCTTTACATCATAGCCGCTTTCTATTAAACCGATAGTGAGAATTTTGCTGGCAAGAATTGCACCTTGTCCGCCGACGCCGACAAAGAGCACGTTTTTGATTTCGCTCATGTTAACGAGCCTCCTTTCGGGAAATGGCGTTGACCGGGCAGACCTGGGCACAAACGCCGCAACCGACACAGTCTACGGAAATATTCGATTTTCTGCTTTCGTCGTCAAAACGCAATGCCGGGCAACCGGTAGAGAGACATTTTTTGCAACCGATGCACTTGTCTTGGTTAACGACAAAGGGCGTCATATTTAAATCGAATTGCTCTTTATCCTCTTTAGAGAACTTCTTCAAAACACAAGGCCATTTGGTGATGATTACGGACGGTTCATCCGTAATAGCGTAAGCCCAGTCTAAAGCGGCGTTCATAGCTTTTAAGTCCAAGGGATTGACGATGCAAATATTTTTCAAACCTAAGGCACGAACCACTGCTTCGATGTCGATAAACGAGGTTGTATCGCCCTTAATATTGTAGCCTGTGCCGGGGTTTTCCTGATGACCGGTCATACCCGTAATACGGTTGTCGAGGATGACATTGATTGTCGGAGACCCATTGTAGGCCACTTCTATGAGAGAGTTAATCCCCGTATGGAAGAAAGTAGAGTCTCCCATGATGCTGACGACGCGTTTCGGTTGGTTGCTTTTTTCGAAAGCATGAGACATGCCGTGCCCTAAGGAGAAAGCGGCACCCATACAGACTGCCAGATCGATGGCGTTTAACGGATCGGCACCACCGAGAGCATAGCAACCGATATCGCCGATCATAACCGTATCTTTACGCTTGCTGAGGGCGTAGAAGAAGCCTCTGTGCGGACAGCCGGCACAGAATGTAGGCGGTCTGGGAACCAATAAGTCTTGAGGTACATCGCTGAATTCCCGGGTTGTCCCGAGAATGGCTTC
>ERZ506759.376-NODE-376-length-14802-cov-3.37581_pt1 | contig 14802 bp, 10 predicted proteins | sample MGYA00513042_ERZ506759 | MGnify/ENA metagenome assembly ERZ506759
CTTCCGATCTTCTTCATCAAAACTAGCTTTTAGCGTTCTATCAAACTCTTCAATGTTTTCCCATACTATTTTGTTATTGTTATAACTTCCATCTTTATTTAACTTTATACTACCTAATGTTGTTCCATCTATATTCTTTATAGGATTTTTTATGGAGAATTTACTTGCAACTTCTTTATTTGTTATTGTTAACAATTGATCCTTTAAATTTACTACCCTTAACATAGACTTATTATTTAATGAAGTTATATCCATTATACTATTATTATTTAAGTGAACTCGTTCTAATACATTTAAATTTCTTAAAACACTTATATCTTTTATATAATTTCGTTCCAATCTTAAAACTTTTAATTTTACTAAACTTTCAATAGAAGATATATCCACTAACTTATTTGATTTTGAGTTGTTATTTAAATATAATTCCTCTAACTCTATCAAATTCTTTATTCCTGTAATGTCACTTATTTCATTTTGATATGCCTCTAATTTTCTTAATTTTAAAAGATTGCTTAAGTCATCTAAATTTTTTATTCTATTAAATCCAATATTTAAACTCACTAAATTCACCAAATTATTTAATGAAGATATATCAGATATTTTATTATTTGCAATATTTAAATTACTTAACTGTGTCAACTTTTCTAATTTTTCTATATTAATTATTGAGTTGTTACTAATATTTAAATCTATAATATTAGTACAATGCTCAATACCTTCAATATTTGAAATTAATTTACCTGATAAATTAATTTCTCCTTTAATAGATTTTAATTGCTCTTTTGTTATTTCTGCATTAACATCTACAACTCCAAGTAATCTATTTAGTTCTTTTCTTAATTTTGAATCTGGAATATCTATACTTTCTGATTCAATAATTATTTTTCTGACCTCCTTTGTTATATTTCCATCATTATCTGATACTGAATATTCAATTTCATGTGTTCCTACAGATAATTTTGTCAAATCATCCAATGGTATAATTATACTGTTTGTAATATCTCCATCTTCGTTATCCCAAGCTATCACACCTGTTCTTAAATCACAAGTATTTCCTTCTTTTATAGTAATATCATTTAATCCTGATATTACTGGCAGTTGATTTGTTACAGTTACTCTTCTTACTTTAGTTGTTAGATTGTTAGACTTATCCATTACAGAATATATTATTTCATAAATTTCATCACTACCAGCTGCCGGCTTTCCAACACTTCCACTTATAGTAGGAACTAATCCACTATCATTATCATCTTCTACGGTTACTCCATCTAATAAACTATTATTAAATCTATCTACATCTCCAACTTTTATCTTTATATCTTCTGCGCCAATTATCATTGGAGGATTATCTACCACTACAGGAACTACCGTAATAGTACTATTAAGCTTCATCACATTACGCCCAACATCTAAACTATATGCTATATCACTTTTTCCTCCCAATATCCCTGTAACTACTCCACTTGAAGAAACTGTAGCTACGGCTTCATTACTACTTTCCCATAAACCTGTTGTTGTAGTGTTTGGTTTCGTAGTTATTGTCATAGTATGAGTATTGGATACCCCCATATCTATTGAATGATCTCCACTTATACTAATTCCAACTCCACCATTCTTAGGATCTCCTATAACATTTCCTGTAAATCCAAATATATTTACAGCTCCAACTGATTCATTTTGTTTAGTTTTACCAATATCAAAATAAACATTTCTAGGAGTATTATATGATACCCCCTTCATTACATCATTTCTACCTATAACTCCTCCTGTTACATCTGAAATATTACTCTTCCTAACTAATCCAGATGAATAAGAATTTATAATTGTGGCATTATTATTAATTCCTATAAAACCACCTACATATCCACCACCGCTAACCGATACTTTTGTATAAGAGTCTGTTATCTCCGCTAAATCTGTTGTACTTGCAGCAAGACCTCCTGCTCCATCACTACCGCCAGATTCTACGCTACCAGATAATACTTGCACATTTTCTACTTTTCCAGATATACTTCCAGCAAGAGTAGCAGCTCTTCCTGAACTATTTCTGGTATTTATATTCTCTAATATTAGATTTTTAACTTCACCCTTATGTTTTCTAGTATGATCTATCTCTTGAAACAATGCAGCTGGCATATATGTATCATCATTTTTTATAGTTAAGTTTGATATTTTATGTCCTTGTCCATCAAACACCCCTCTGAAAGATGATAATGCTGTAAATCCAGAAACACCACTCATATCTATATCAGACATCATTTTAAAATGAGCTTCTGGGTTTCCATTAATTAAGGTTAAATCATTTGGAGTTGATATAAGATACGGATCTTCTACTGTTCCACTCCCACTTATTGAAGGAACTTGCACATCAAATGTTATTGTATTTTCAGTTCCACTTGTTACATTTGAAATTACAATACCACTATTAGTCCCATCACTAAAATGTAATGTACTATTATCAAACCCAGAAGTACTTCCCATCACTTTTCCAAAATGTGTTCTTCCACTTTCTTGTGATAAAGCTGCTCTCTCTAAATTACCTCTACCGGCTCCTAAACTTGGTTCATTGGGTCGAAAAACATATAAGAAATCTTCATCAGTTGAACTATGATTGCCATTCCATTGATTAGAGTTAGTATTTATACGGTATAAAACTAAACCACCATTATCAATTAAAGTATCGGGAATATTTTTTTCAAGAACATCTTTTTTCCTAAATTCAGCAACAAAATATTCTGAATTATTTACAGGTGATTTAATCTTTATAGCTACATTATTATTAGGATTTAAATAATCCTCTGCTGATAATGTAATTGTATGATTCCCTGAGCTTATAATTTCTAACCTTTTCCCAAACCCTAATTGTTCTCTTCTGTAAAAAGCCGTTATTGACTGTGGACTATAGCTAAAATCTTTAGCCATTATATCCCATACACCAACCGGATCTCCACTTTTATTGCTTGGTCTATATAAATCAGGTAATCCAAAAGTATGAAGCATTTCGTGGATTATTACCGAATATGCAGTATTTTCTTTACTAAATACTCCTATTCGTTCCGTAGAGCCAGCACTTATAAGATTGTATGTATTTACTTTTTTCCCAGCTATAGTAAAATTAGTGATGCCATTTACCTTATGTGGCCATAAAAGACCTCCATGCTCGATTTCTCCAAAATTATAATTACCCTCAGCAAAAAAGGATATCAAATCAATTTCCCCATTATTATCATAATCTAACTCATTTGCTGAAAACTCACTTTCTAATTGTGATTTAACAAAAGATAACGCACCTTCTATTAACTCTCTTTCACGCTCCATTTGTTGATGTGGTAAATATCCATTTGGATTTGAAGAAGTTTTCTTCATAAAATAACTACGTGGCTTATCAGGTACATAAGAAACTATACTTGTTCCTGTATTAGGATAAAATGACGTGTCTAAATTTAACTGACCATAAGATATTTTTTTCATATATTCTTTTACAGAAACAATAGGTACTTTTCCAATAGCCGCATTATTAACTCCACCACTATTAAAAACTTCATCAGCCTTCTTTAAAGTAGTTAAATCCGTTAAAGTAATATCATTTCTATCGTTAAACTCAATAAATATAGCTATATTTTTAAGATTTTTAATTCCACTTTTCTTATTGAAATTTAAATTTATTGACTTTACTTTAGATTTTATTCCATATTTCTCACTATAATCTTCAAGATGAATTAAATCTTCCTCTAATTCAATATTTTCAGCATAAACATTAAAATCATTTAGATAAAAAACTGACATAAATACAAGAAGCATTTTAGACGCAATTCTTTTCGTGTTTTCTTTCATATTATTCCCCCATCCATTTAATTTTTTTATTAATTTAAACTTTTATCGCTCAATTATATCATTTAGTAACTTTTTACATATTAGTAATAGCGTAAATACCTCATATTTATAAGTAAATATCGGCTTTTCGATTCTAAATAAAAGAAATGCTCTCGAATTTCTTCAAGAGCATTTCTTTTATTTAGAATTTTCTACAAATTCTTATCGAAAGGTTTTTAATAATGCATTTTACTATACCATAGTATATTTATATATATTTTTTTATTGTATTTTTACCTAAATGTTTAAATTTTATTCCTAAGTAATTAACAAAAATACTATTGTGTTAACTTATTTATAAATCTAAGTATATTCCAAAATTCCACTATAACTATTATAAATAGTAGGATTAACATCTAGGTAGTTCTATATTTTTTATTTTAGTTGCTATTTTTAATCATCCTTTCTCTTACTTTTTTCTTTTAATAAATCAAGTAGTTCTCTTTTTGCTCTATTATAGTCTCTTATATTTATTAAGTCCTCTATATTCTTTATTTTATCTTTAAATTCATTTTTATCTTTTTCAGATAACGTAGAAATATCCATTACTTTCATTTTCTCTAATTGTTCCTGAAACCTATTATGCATACTATTATCTTCAGCTTTAGTTATTGCTACAACTTCATTATTATCATTGCCTATCTTCTTTTCATTTACTGCTATAGATACTTCTGCAATTACTATTAGCATTGCACAAACTATTATTGTAGTTATTAACATTCCTAAAACTTCTACAACTGTTGTAAAAATTCTTATTTTTATATTTAAAACATTTTTTAATTTATTTATAATCATATTTGCTATATCTCCTTTTTATTACTATTAATAGAAACATGCTTTATGACTATATATTTTATAATTTTTATACTTACTTTTGGATTACTTAACATGAAAGTATCATTATTTAACCTTAACATATAATTTTTATTAATAATTGAGTAAAATATTTAAACTCCCCTAATTTAATATATCTACATAAAAATATTACGTTAGGCACAATTACACAAACAACAACCTTATATAAAAACTTGATATAACTATTACTATTTATATTAATAGAACATATAAAATAAGTTATTATTGCTGTTACTAACGTTGTTATAAAGTAAGAGAAATATCTAATATAATATTCTTTCAACGGCCTTTTGAATATATGCTTATAACATAAATATGGCACAGTAATAAATTGTACTGATATAGATGTTATAGTAGTTCCTAATAATACTCCTATAATCCCTACCTTCTTAACTAATATAATTGAAGTAAGTATATTTATTGCTGCTTCGATTATACATACATACCTATCATTAAAGAATAAACCTGCCGTTGTTCTTGGTATATTAATTGACATTCTCATAGATAATATATAAAAATTGATAACCATAACAATTACTATTTTCATATCAAATATATATTCATTTCCTATCCATAACGTTATAAACGGATTAATTAAACAAAAAAGTGCAATAGCACTTACTCCACCTATCCAAAAATTTAAAAACATTATTTTATTGTATATATCAAACTTTTTATCATGACTTTCTTTTGCTATAAGATTACCGTAGCTAGCAGATATATTATTTATTATTTGTTTTATAACACCATTTATAGATTCAATTATTAATGTATAGTTTGAAAATATCCCTACTGTTGATATACTAATAAATTTTGAAATTATTAAATTATCTGTAGAAAAAATGAAATATCCACCTATTTTATGTAAAAATAGAGCTTTAATATTTTTGCTTAATTCTTTTTTTTCTTCTAAGGAAAACTCAGTACTATCAACATAACTTATATATGAATATTTATTTTCAACAATCTTAATAATAAATATATCTTCTAAAATATGGACTAATATCCTCATCAATAGATATAAGACATAATTTTTAGTTAAAATCAAAATTACTATTGCTAATATATTAGAAGCTAATTGTTGTGAAAAATTAACTAACTTTAATATATATATCTTTTGATCTGCTTCCAATATAGTTCTTTTATATCCTAAAAAATATGATATTATTGTATCTATTAAAAACAATAAAAATATAAGTACAATGTTTTTATCATACATTCCATTAATAAATAAATTCAAAAAAGGAATAAGTGCAATCCCTATTCCTAAAACTACAGTGCCTATTTTATAATATATCTTTTTATAAACTCCCATTATAGTAGCAACTTTACTTTTATCGCCTAAAGCTAATGGTTTATATAAAGTATAAGTAATAGCACTACCTACCCCTAACTCTACAAGATTTAACATAGATATAATATTAGTAAAAAGCCCGTTAATCCCTAAATATTCAGTACCAAGTAACCTTACGAAATATGTCCTTGAAATAAAATTTAATATCATAATAGATATATGTACTACTAATCCAACCGAAGAGTTTCTTATTGAATTCACTATCCTCATATTAATTTACCTCTTTTAAAATCTACTTAAATTTATCCAGTTGCCCATTTCAAAAGCCATTTCTTGTGGTTCAATATTATTAACTCCTCCACCATGATAAAATGTAATTTCTCCAAAATATATCTTTCCATTTACATTGTATAAATCAACCCTAGCATGTGGAAAAGGCTTGGATAATTTTCTTACAATTTTTATCATCCTTTCAAAATTAATTGGCTTATCTATTAATTCATAATTATAGCTTTCTCTAGTTTCTTTCATATTAACTGGTTCGAAATTCATATCATAAATATTTCTATAATAATTTCTTGAATGAGATCCATCATTCTTAGCTACACCTATATCAATAAATAACAACTTTGGTTGTCCATTAAAACACATAAATTTGTAATCTAGTAAAGGTAAATCATCATTATTATTTAAAACCTCTTCTATTATCAAACAAGGCTTTATATTTTTATAATTCCACTCTCTTGACCTTAGATAGTAATTTCTTTTAAGTAATTTTTTATACTTTCTTGAAAGTTTTTTCTTATCTAATTTACTTTTATCTCTACAAATATAGTTTCCTCCTGAAACATGATTTGCTTTAATTATGAATTCACTTGGTAAGCTTTTAAAATTAATATCTTCAAAGCTATCATATTTCCCGTATAGCTTTACTAATATATCTTCAAATCCACATTCAGTTATATACTCTCTTACCTTATATTTATCTGTACATAATGTTAACAAGTCATCTCTATAATTAAATTTTAGCCACCATAATTTTTCATCAAAAGTTTTAGGACTTTTTATATTGTAATTTTCTTTATTTCTTATACTTAAATAGTCAATTGCATATTTATAATCATCTTTAGACGTAAAATATCTTAAACGTAGCCACTCTATGTCATCCATCTTTTCATATACATACTCCAATAAATTAAGCCTAATAAGAATATTTTTTAATACATTCTTGCCTACACTTATAATCTCCTCTGTAATAATGCTACACTTTTTCTTTTCTATTACTCGCTGAAAATATGTATAATACTCCATAGATATTTTCTTTAGAGAATTTGTTTCTCTAATCTTTAATGCATTTTTAGATAATATCTTTGCAAATCCCCTATCATTAATAAGCTTTAATATAGATTTGGACATCTCTTCAACATCATCTACTTCGACTAATAATCCATTAATATTATTCTCTATCAATTCTTCAGGACCTAATTCACACTTAGTAGATATACATGGAAGTCCTATTGCCATAGCTTCCATTAATGAGTTTGGCATTCCTTCATTTCTAGATGAAAGTATAAACATCTTAGAGTTTTTTATTTCATTTAATACATCAGTAGATTTTCCGTATAAAGTCACCCTATTATCAAGCTTTAATTTTTCAATTAAATTAGTTAAATTTTTTCTTTCAGGACCTTCCCCGTAAATAATCAAATTTATATCTTGAATTTTATCAGCTATACGACTAAAGGATTTTATTAATGAATCAAATCCTTTAACCTTATTTAACCTACCAACAGCTACTATCTGTTTTTTATCTCCCATATATCTATCTTTATATAATTCACATTGACTACTTATAGGATTTTGTATAATAACACTTTTACTTTGAGTTTTTAGAGGAAAATATTTTTTAGCTCTTTCAGTTTGAAATATATATCCATCGCATACAATTGATAAAATTCTTCTTAAATATCTCCACGTTAAACCACTTGGATAAATATATGGGTTAGATCTTTCGCTACAAACTATTGGAATATTAATAAATATATTTGCCATTATTATAATAGGAAGTAATTTGTAATTCATACTTAGTACTATATCCGGTCTTTCTTCTTTAAGTAGCTTTCTTATCTTATTAATTATTTTCTTATATCTTAATATCTTGTTAATTACTTTTTTATTATCCCTATATAAATCTAGCCTTCTATAATCTATTTTTATATCTAAGTTATAAAAACTTTCATTATTATCTAATACCATTATTATTACTTCATTATTTTGACTCGCGAAATAATTAGCTAGATTTGCTACTGTTCTTTCCGCTCCACCATCTTGCATTGTGCTTATAGCAAATAATATCTTCATATTAATCCCCGCTTAATTAAATTGCTTTATATATTTGCCTATTATATTTTCTATATAATGATTTTTAATATATTCTAATGAATTACTTTTCATATCTAATATTCTTTTCTCATTAAAATATATTTCACATATAGTATTAATAACATCATTAGGATCTCTCTCAAATAATATTCCATTTTTATAATTAGAAATTAAATCTTTATTTCCACCAACATTTGATGCTATTACAGGTATTCCATAACTTTGAGCCTCTAATATTGTATTGGATATACCTTCATATTCTGATGTATTAATTAATAATCTAGCATTTTTATAATACTTAGAGGTATTCTTATCTTCGCCAATCCATTTAACGCTCCTTAGATCACTATATTCATCTTCTAACTCTTTTTTTAAACTTCCATCTCCAACTATTACTAAAGGAATACCAACTCCAGCCTTTTGCATCTGTCTCCATGATTCTAAAAGCAAATCTAATCCCTTTACTTTTTCTATTCTTCCACAAAACAATACGTATCTTCCTATATTAGATTCTATGTTAACTTGCTTTACCACAGCATTAGTTATCTTCTCAACTCTTTTTTCATTTAAATTTTCCATAGTCTTTTTCATATCTTCACTTAGAACTATAAACTTATCTACATTCTTAAATTTCCTTGAAAATTTACTTTTATTACTTTCAAACTTCTTCAGCTCTCCACCAGCAATTCTAACTAATACCTTGCAATTAAATATTCCCTTTATAAATATAGCAACTCTAGCTGCTATCCCTGTTTGAGATGCAATTATTATATCTGGCTTACTTTTAAAGTTCATAAGATAATATAAAATAGAATTAATGCAAAACGATATCTTTTCAGCACCTTTATTGAATTTCATTATTCCTATTCTTCTTACCTTTATATTACCTACATATTCAGCTTTCTCTAATCCTGTATACTTCCTAGTTACTACCTCAACTTCATATCCCTTTTCTATTAATTTTTCAGAGATTAATTGTAATTGTTTTTCCGAACCTCCAATCTTAGGATAAAAACTAGACATTATAATACTTATTCTTTTCATTTTTACTCCCCTATTATTTTTTAATTATATATTCATAAAAATTTTTTATATTTTTACAATAAATCTCTATAGTATAGTTATTTTTATATGTTTTATAGGCATATTCCCCTAGCCTAATACGCATATCTCCGTTTTTTAATAAACATTTTATAGCCCTACTCAATTCACCCTTTTTATTTATGTCTACTAAAACTCCATTTTCATTACTTCTTATTATCTTAGGTATATCTGAAACATTAGAAGCTATAATAGGAATTTTAGCACTCATAGCTTCTAAGAGTGCTAATGGAAATCCTTCATTTCTTGATGACATAACAAATATTTTAGATTTAGATAACATACTTCCTATGTCATCTCTTATCCCTAAAAAACTAACCTTATTATCTAAACCTAAAGCATCTCTTAATATCAATAAATTATCTTTTTCTACTCCATCTCCAATTATAATGGCATTATTAAAATCATCTTTTATATAACTTAATTCCTTAAGTAGTATATCTATACCTTTAACATTGCTTCTTAATGAGGCAATTGTAATTAAATCATATTCTTTATTTGTATCTATTTTTTTTATTTCCTTAACACCATTATTTATTGTATAAACATTTATATTTTCTTCTAGCCATCTTAACAAGCTACTCTTTACCTCTTCAGAGCAAGCTATTATTCCATCAAACTGTCTATATATAATTCTTTCAATAAACTTAAATATCTTATATTTTCTTCGTCTATTTGTAACACTATGCTCTGTAAATATAAATTTACTTTTCTTACAAAATAAACTTGCTATAGCAGCATAATAATTTGATGGAAATAAGTGAGCATGTACTACATCATATTTCTCATTCCTAATATCTTTAACCAATCTAATAAATTTTGATATTGGATTTTTATCACATATATATATGAACTTTACTTCTCTTTTAGTTAACTCCTTATATAAAAACGAATTAGAACTTTTAAATATAACAATAGAATTACATTTACTATTAGTTTCAAGTATATAGTTATAAAGTAGCTTCTCAGCTCCACCAATATCAAAACTATTAATAATATGTAATATTTTCATATATTGTCTCCTTAAGTTAAATTATGTTTATACCAATTAACTGCTAATTTTAATCCATCTTCAAAGCTATACTCTGGTTCATATCCTATTAATTTCTTAGCCTTTTCAATCGATGCATTTGAATGTTTTATATCACCTATTCGTTCTTTTCCAAATTTAGGCTTAATATCTTTTTCTAATAATTTAGATATTTTATAATAAATATCTATTAAATATTCTCGTCCTCCAAAAGCAATATTTAAAACTTCACCAGCAACATCACTAGGTGCTGTGCAAGCTTTTAAATTTGCCTCAATTACGTTTTCTATATATGTAAAGTCTCTACTCTGTTTACCATCACCATTAATTGTACATATTTCATCATTTATAAGACTTTTAATAAACTTAGGAATCACAGCCGCATAATAACTTTCAGCATCCTGCCTTCTTCCAAACACATTAAAATATCTCATCCCTACAGTTTCTAATCCGTAAAGCTTATAATATAGTCTTCCATATTCTTCACAAACCTTCTTAGTTAACGCATAAGGTGAAAGTACATTTCCTTCTTCACCCTCTATCTTTGGAAGAGCAGTACTATCTCCGTATACTGACGAAGATGATGCATAAACAAATCTTTTAACATTATTATCTCTACAAGCATTCATCATATTTAATGTACCTTTAATATTTATTTCTTCATAAATTAAAGGCATTTCTATACTCCTTGGAACTGATCCCCAAGAAGCTTGATGTAATACATAATCTATATTTTTACAAGCCTTATTACATATATCTATATCTCTTATGTCACCTTTTATTAGATCAAATTTTTCATTATTAATAAATTCCTTAATATTTTCTTCTTTACCAGTAGAAAAATTATCTAATATTCTTACACTATATCCCATGTTCAATATAGCTTCACATAAATTAGAACCAATAAATCCTGCTCCACCGGTTATTAAAAATTTACTATCCTTTGGAAACTTAAGATGTTTGTATCCCACTATAGTCCCCCCTAAATTATCTGTCTTTTTTAAGTTGCTCTTATTATCTTAAACAGCTTATATTTTTTATTATTTCTTTCAATAGAGTTTATTAAATTCATATATTTATCTACAACTATATCTCTATTAAAACTATCTTGAACTTTAATTCTTCCTGCTAAACCCATTAATACTTTTTCTCTATAATCTAAATTTATGAATTTATCTATCTTTTCTATTAAATCTTCCGCACTCTTAACATTAAATAATAGTCCATTGATATCATTATCTATTATCTCTCTACATCCTGGAATATCCGATGCTATAAGAGGTCTTCCACAAGCAGCACCTTCTAATAAAACATTTGACATCCCCTCTGAATATGAAGGATTAACTATACAACTACTTTTCTCTATAACATTAATAATATCATCATTAAATCCTTCATATTTAATAATTCCTCTTCTTTCATACTCACTTAAGATACTTATATATTTAACTTCTTCTATTTTACCTATTATGCTAAAGTTTACTCTAGGGTAATTGACCTTTATACTTTTTGCAGCTTCTAAATATTCATCTATACCTTTATCTTTCATTACTCTAGCTATAAAACTAAAGTTAACTTCTGATTCTTTATCAGGATAATCTAACAAATTATATCTCTCTAAATTTACTCCTGATCCTGGCAGTAAATCATAGTTTTGAGTTAGAATATTATCGTTTATTAATGTATTCATATCTGATGTATTTTGAAAAAATATCTTAGTAGCTTTTTTATAAGATATTCTAGATAATATCTTTATAATTTTCTTCACTAGTCCATTTTTTAGATATCCACTTCCTAAACCAGTAATATTACAAATATAAGGAATTCTCATAAGTCTACAAGCTATTCCTCCATATATATTAGGTTTTACTGTATAAGTTAAAACTACATCTGGCCTTACTTTTATTAAAGTCTTTAGATATTCTAAACATAATTTAATATCTTCAAAAATATCAGTACCTCTTCCATTAATCTCTGTATTTATGAATATGCATCCCATATCTTTTAAAGTCTCAGTTCTTTTACTATACGGTAAAGATACATATACTTCATAACCTGACTTTATCATCTTTTCTATAAGTTCACGTCTAAAGTTGTAGATTACAATATCACTATTTCCTAACATCAACACTTTTTTCATTTACTTTAAACTCTTAATTAAATCCTCTGAATCTAATACCTTAGTTATCTTAATTCCAAAGTTTTGTTGAGCAACCACAACTTGTCCATACGCAATCTTCTTATTGTTCACAAGTATTTCTACCTCTTGGTTTTCTAATGTATCTAATTCCACTAATGAACCTCTACCTAATTCTAGTACTTCATTTAAAGACATCTTAGTTCTTCCCAAAACTGCAGTTATCTCTATTGGTATATCTAAAATTCTAGCTATTTTATCAGTCATTTTTATCTCTCCTCATTTACAATATCACTTATTTCTACGCCCTTTTTCATACCTATTAATCCTGGTTTAGCTTTATAGATAAATTCATCTCCTACACTTAACTTAATCTCATCATTAATCTTTTGATTTAAAAGAACTACATCTCCACTTTCTAAATTGATTAAATCATTAATACTTATATTTGTGCTTCCTAAAATTGCACAAACATCAACTTTAACATTTTTTACTGAATTAAAAATTTCATTTGTCTCTATATCAATATCTCTATCACAACATATTTCATCTATTTCCTTATACATTAGCGAGTTTACAATATGCCCTAAATTTTTGTATGGCATACAAATTACCATATCTCCTATAGCTTCATTTTCTAAATTTACTTTTATAAAGGAATTAAACACTATATCTTTGTTGCTTAATCCTTGATACTGAACAGAATTAGTATAGATATTTACAATGCTTATACTTTCATATTCATATGGTATATATATTCTCTTCAACAAATTTTGGATTAAGTATTTAATTAGCTCTAAATCGATATTAGTTAATTCTCTTCTTAAATCCTCTATTACTCCATTTCCTCCTAATAATAAATCAACTAAGCTTAACGCCACCGATTTATCTATAAATAGAGTTAGATTTTCTACTACAGGGCAAACATTGTATTCAACAACCAAACTATTATTATCTATTTTTTCAATTAGTTCTCCATATGAAACTTGACTTGATCTATCTAATCCCATTTTAAAAGTTTTATTTTTCGTCTCGTAAGTTATTTGCATGTTTGAAGTCTTACAAAACTCCTCGCTAACTTGAATTAAATGTTTTAAATTTTCTATAGAGAATTTTTCACTTCTTTTAAAGTCATATAATCTTATATCTTCCATCTATATCCTCTTTCTATCTTGATTGTAGATTATTAATCATAGACCACATATCATCTGCAACAGTAATTCCCTTACTGTTTAATTGAAAAGCTCTTTGTATTGCTATTAATTCAGTCATTTCTTGTGAAATATCTACATTTGAAGCTTCCACATATCCTTGCATAATATTAGCCTTATTGCTAATTTTAATGTTTGATCCATCCTTAGGAGTAAACAAATTATCTCCTACCGCTAAAAAGTCATCCATACCTTCTCCAATATACAGTTTTATACTTCCTACCTTCTTGTCACCTGCAAATACCTCACCTTTTTTATTAACCGTAAAATTTTCAGAAGTAATTCCTGAATTCAAATAATTATTACTTCCTTCAAACTGTATATCTAAAACATTACCTTTGTCATCTACAAGCTTCCCTGTTGCATCTATATTAAATTCTCCACTTCTTGTGTACGCATATGTTCCATCTGGTCTAATAACTCTAAAAAACCCTTCTCCATCTATAGCCATATTGCTAACTAACTTAGTTTCTTTTAAACTACCTTGAGTAAAATTTCTTACTTCACTACTGGTTTTAACTCCTGTCCCAATAGTAGAATTTTTATTATTTACAGGGTACGAATCTCTATTTAAAGTATCTCTTACTAAATCCTGAAACCCCATTTCTAGCTTTTTATATCCAGTTGTATTTACGTTAACTATATTGTTAGATATTATATTTATCTTATTTTGATTTGCACTCATCCCAGTTTTACTAGTGCTTAATATACTATACATTTATATTCACCTACCTAACTGCTCCTATTTCATTAGCTATTTTACTTAAAGTTGAATCCATAATTTGTACAACTTTTTGATTTGCCTCAAATGCTCTTAAATTTGTCATTAATTCCGATGTTACGTCAATTATGTCTACATTTGATGATTCTTTAACTCTATTTTGTAATTTATAATTATTTGTTGCTGTTGGATTTTCTC
>ERZ506759.377-NODE-377-length-14768-cov-5.19085_pt1 | contig 14768 bp, 10 predicted proteins | sample MGYA00513042_ERZ506759 | MGnify/ENA metagenome assembly ERZ506759
TGACAAGAAAGTGAGGGATGCCTATATGACTTACGAAATGCGTATGAAAGACCTTCGTGACGAAGCACATGCCGAAGGTCTGGCTGAGGGTAAGGCTCAGGGTCTCGCCGAAGGTAAGGCAGAAGGTCTCGCCGAAGGCAAGGCAAAAGAAAAGACTGCAACTGCAAAGCGTCTTTTAAGTATGGGATTATCTGTAGAGGATATTGCTAAGGCTACTTCACTTTCCGTTGAGCAGGTTGAAACAATTAAGGCGGAATGAGTTTGACAAGAAAGTGAGGGATGCCTATATGACTTACGAAATGCGTATGAAAGACCTTCGTGACGAAGCACATGCCGAAGGTCTGGCTGAGGGTAAGGCTCAGGGTCTCGCCGAAGGTAAGGCAGAAGGTCTCGCCGAAGGCAAGGCAAAAGAAAAGACTGCAACTGCAAAGCGTCTTTTAAGTATGGGATTATCTGTAGAGGATATTGCTAAGGCTACTTCACTTTCCGTTGAGCAGGTTGAAGCAATTAATGCGGAATGAATTTGACAAATATTTTTCTTACAGTAAAGGCGTTCTCCCGCAGGGGAGAACGCCTTTTTACATTGTAACGAAAGCAGTTAAGCTGTTATGGCATATGTTTTATAGATTACCTGCGGAGCTGGCACCTACCACTTTTCCGGAATTCCGGGGAAGTCGGCAATCGTCAGCATACAGCAGCTGCCGGTGGCCAGCAATGTATCTGCATCGGTATCATATACATGAATCTGCATAGTAATCAACTGGTCATTATGCGAAACAACCTCAGCCTGTGCTTCTACCATTGCACCGGAAGGAGCGCTCTTAATGAAATCTACGGTCATCGATACCGTAACCACGCGCTTGCCCATAGCGGCGCAGGCGATGCCGGTGGCATTATCCACCAGTGTTGTAAGCAAGCCTCCGTGCAGCTTGCCGTTGAGGTTTGTGTGGATGGCAGGGTCGATGCGCAGGCCGACTGCAGCTTTGCCGCAGCTGATGCTGTGAACCTTTATGCCGCAGTGCCGCATAAAAGCGTTATGCGTGTAGATATCTTTTACGCTTCGGATAATTTCTTCCGGTTGCATAAATCATTCCTCCTTTAGACAGGCGTCCAGCGCTTGGGCAACGTCGTTGCATTGCTCAAGGCTTGCTACCCAATTTTGTAAACGTAATGCCTTTGCTTCACCGTAAACAGGTACGGCAAGGCTCATAAACTTGGCGCAGAGCTCCTCCCAAGTCAGAGGATTTTCCGGATCTCCCTTAGGATAATCAACCTGCATTGTAAGAGTTTGTCCGTTATGCAGCTGAATTTCTACTCTGGAAGCCAGCTTGGAAGCATCTGCTGCATGAAGCTGTTCCATAGCCTCATCGCGGATAACCTCGATGCGTTGCATTAAATCCGTAAGCTCTTTGTTGTGGATACATTCCTCGCTGAATTGCGCAATGCCTACTTCGCCGAACTTCAGCATTGCAGCGGAGCAATATTGAATACTGAATTTGCCACCGTAGGGAGTTTGCGGCTGCGGATTGTTGATCAGATAGTTGGTAATATCGTTGACGTACAGCTTAATTTTAGCGATATCCTTGGGCTGCAAGGAATGAGCCTTGCGCAGCTCCTGAATAGCGTAAAGAGCAGCGTGGGCGTGCTTGCAGCAGGCGTAGGGTTTGAAGGAGTTTATATCAATCTTTAGCTTAGCGGTGCTCATGTCCTCGGTGAGCTTTTCCAAATGCGGTTCTTTGACCATGGCACGGCAGAAGCCCTTTTCGCCTTCTAAAATTTCACTGGCTGCAGTAAAACCCTTCTGCGACAGATAAGCGCTGAGGACACCGCTGTAGGAAGCCTTGCCCGTGTGCAGCGGCTTGCTCATGGCACCTTCTTTGAGAAATTCCCACAGGCCTGCGGCCTGGGTGCCGGCGCTGCCGTAGCACATCAGTGTCTGCTGTGCGTCAAGACCGAGAGCGTTGGCGGCAGCAGCACCGGCGGCGATGGTGCCTGCAGTACCGGTAGTATGCCAAAAGAAGTAGGATTCCGGGATAACTGCTTCGCCTACGCGGCCGCTGGCTTCGTAGCCTGCACAAATTGCTGCAATGAGCTGCTTGCCGCTTTTGTGTTCGGCCTCGCAGACAGCCAACGCTGGGGAAACAACAACGCAGGCCGGATGAATAATCGACGGGTTATGCAGGTCATCAAAGTCCAGACTGTGAGAGGAAGCACTGTTGATAAAGGCTGCGTTCAGGGCACTGGCCTTTTTGGCGGGAAGGCTGCCGAAAATATTCGCCTGTGGTGCATTACCTTGCAGGATAACATCATGTATAATACGTACCGGTTTTTCCTGCGAACCGCGGACAGCAATTCCCAGCCAGTCCAGCAGACATTTTTTAGCCATTTCGATGCTGTGAGCAGAAAGCTTTTCGTAGCACAATTCTGCGGTAAATTTTGCTAATGCTTTAGTTGTCATTGTTAATACCTGCCTTTGCTTTAATTTTAACTATTGCCATGGTATTCGCCAAATGCAACGTAAACACCTGCCTTAGCCTTAAAACAAATTACCTCCCTGCTGGTATTCTCCGAAAACCTCGCGCAGTACGCCGCAGATTTCGCCTAAGGTTGCATAGGTTTTAACAGCATCAATCAGATAAGGCATAAGGTTAGCTTCACCCTTGGCAGCTTCCTTCAGAGCTTTCAGGGAAGAATCTACTGCGTGCTGGTCACGGTGAGCCTTCATTTCATTTACACGGGCAATCTGACGTTCCGCAACGCTTAAATCTGCCGTAATAACGTCATTTGTTTTGACAGCCTTATTGTCTGCAAATTTGTTGACACCGATGACTGTACGCTTGCCTTTTTCAATATCTGTCTGATATTCGTAGGCATGGGCGGCCATTTCACCTTGCATATAGCCTTGTTCGATAGCAGCAACCGCACCGCCCATGGCATCAATTTTTTGGATGTATTCATAAGCTTCTTTTTCGAATTTGTCAGTGAGTGCTTCAACATAATAGGAACCGGCCATGGGGTCGATAGTGTCGGCAACACCGCTTTCGTAAGCGATGAGCTGTTGGGTACGCAGTGCAAGAGTTGCACTTTCTTCCGTCGGGAGGGCAATGGCTTCGTCATACGCGCAGCAGGCCATCGACTGAATGCCTGCAAGTACAGCGGACATAGCCTGCCAGGTAATGCGGGCAACGTTGTTCAAAGGCTGCTGTGCTGTCAGCACGCTGCCTGCGGTATGAACGTGTACGCGCAGCATCTGTGCTTTGGGAACAGTGGCTCCGTAACGCTCTTTCATGATGCGTGCCCATAGGCGGCGGGCAGCGCGGAATTTGGCTATTTCGGAGAAGAAATTCAGGCCGGCGGTAAAAATCCAGCTGATACCGGGAGCAAAATCATCAACCTTTTGGCCTGCTTTGATTGCAGCATCAATATAGGCCATGGCATTAGCGAAGGCAAAAGCGATTTCCTGTACCTCGGAAGCACCTGCTTCGCGGATGTGATAAGCACCAACGCTGATAGTATTCCATTTGGGGATATTCTGCGAGCAATAAGCAAAGGTATCTGTAATCAGGCGCATGGAAGGACGTGGCGGGAAGATATAGGTTCCGCGGGCGATATATTCCTTGAGAATATCGTTTTGAATAGTGCCCTTCAACTGCTCCGGCTTTACGCCCTGCTTTTCGGCAACAGCAACATACATTGCCAAAAGTACGGCTGCCGGACCGTTGATGGTCATCGATGTGCTGACCTTATCCAGCGGAATACCTTCAAAAAGCTTTTCCATGTCAGCGAGAGAATCAATTGCTACGCCAACCTTGCCTACTTCGCCTTCGGATAACGGTGCGTCGCTGTCCAGACCGATTTGTGTCGGTAAATCCATAGCTACGGAAAGACCGGTTTGGCCTGCCTGCAGCAGATATTTGTAGCGGGCATTTGTTTCTTCGGCAGTGGCAAAGCCTGCGTAAGCACGCATAGTCCACAAGCGGCCTCTGTACATTGTTGGCTGCACGCCACGGGTGAAGGGATACTGACCGGGAAAGCCGAGTTTACTGTTATAATCAAATTTTTCATCGATATCTAAGGGTGTATATAAGCGCTTTTCGCTTAAATGCTGCCGTTCGGGGAATTTTGCGATTGCCTTGGCAACCTTGGCATCATAGGCATCTAAGCTAAGCTGTAAATCTTCTCGTGTAGTCATAATGATTTTCCTCCTTGGATTGCTCTTTCATCGTGCCTGTTTTTTCTAACGCTATGTGCATGTCGAAGGCATGTTCCAAATCAACAGGCTCATGGCCGTTTTTTCTTTGCGCCATTTTCAGGTAATCATAAAGCTGTTCCCTGAAATCGGGGTGGGCGCATTTTTCGATAATCAGCTTGGCCCGTTTTAGAGGACTCAGACCGCGGATATCGGCTACACCCTGCTCGGTAATAAAAACCATCGTATCATGTTCGGTATGATCTGCGTGTGAAACCATGGGAACTACGCTCGAGATATTACCGCCTTTGGCAGTTGACGGGGTGGAGAATATTGTCAGGTAACCGTTGCGCATATAATCTCCGCTGCCGCCGATACCGTTCATCATACGGTTGCCCATAACATGGGTAGAATTTGCCTGACCGTAAATATCAAATTCAAGCGGTGTATTCATGGAGATAACGCCGAGGCGGCGGATGACCTCCGGATTATTGCTGATGTCGAGCGGGCGCAGAACAATGCGGTTACGGTAGAGTTCGGGATCTTCTTTATACATCTCCCAAACTGTCGGCGATGGGGTGAAGGCACAGCCGGAGGCTTGGGTTACTTTACCGCATTTTATCAGCTTAAAAACAGAATCTTGCAAAATCTCCGAGTACATAGTAAGATTATTAAATTTAGATTCTGCCAAACCCATTAATACAGCATTGGCTATGCTTCCTACGCCGGACTGCAACGGCAGCATTTGCTGCGGCAGACGGCCGTGGCGCTGCTCGTGCTCCAAAAAATCAACCAGGTTAGCGGCAATTTTTTTGCTTGCTTCATCAGGAGCGCTTAAATTGCGTACATGGTCGACAATGTCTGATTCGACGATGCAGGTAATTCTGTCAAGTCCGCAGCTTACATAAGGAGAACCGATGCGGTCGCCGACATGATAAATAGGGATTTCGGTGCGCTCAGGTGGTTTGCTGCAGATGTAAATATCGTGCATTCCCTCCAGCGTCAGCGGGATAGATGTGTTGACCTCAACGATAATTTTTTTCGCATGCTTTACAAGCATAGGCGTGTTGCCGACACCAGAACCGAGAACAATGCTGCCGTCTGCATTAATAGCAGCGGCTTCAACGATTGCAACATCAACATCGCCGTAAAAGCCGTAGTCGATTTGTTGGGCAAAGTGGCTTAAATGTTGATCAATATAGGTTACGCTGCCGGTGTTGATCTGGCGGCTGAGTGTTTTGTTGGAGGCTGCATAATAAGGCATGCGTCCGCTGATACCGCCGACTTCGGCAAGTGCTTCTTCGATTTCCGGTCCGACGGAAGCACCGCTCCAAATATTGATACGGCATTTTTTGCCGGCCTTGATGGCTTTAGCGAGAGCAAGTGTGGTTTTCTTAGGATAGCCAGAGGGGGTGAAGCCGCTGACACCGACATTCATACCGTCGGTAATCAGTGTGGCTGCTTCGTCCGCGCTGACTATTTTGTCAAATAGGCAGGGGGTGCGCAAACGTGTTGCATCCAGCATTTCAAAAACCTCTTTTCTTTTTTGGAAATTTCCTTATCTGCTTACAGTTTAAATCTATCAACATATAAAGTAAAATACGGAAAATACATTTTACATATAAAAAATGAATATACGTTAACTCGTTCTTTGATGCGGGAACAGGATAATTCATGATATATAGTTGTCTATTTTTAGAAAAAAACGAAAAACTTATGCTTTTATTCCTAATCACTTATAAAAATAATCTATTGGAGTTATATGCGTTTTGCATATGCTGTCATTGGTTTTATGAAAAATTTAATTTTAAAAACTAAAAAAGTACTCAGAAATATTGCTGTATAGTATAATAAAGGCAGAGAGAAGTAAAGGAGAACTATATATGGACATAGAATATTACCGCAATTTTATTGCCATAGTTGAGGCCGGCAGTATTTCTGCCGCAGCTAAGCAGATAGCAATTGCCCAGCCGGCGCTGAGTAATCAGCTTAAGGTGCTGCAGAAGCGTTTTGGTACGCAGCTGCTGCATGTGCGCCGTGGTGGTCACAGCATTGAGCTTACGGATGCAGGCTGTATTTTATATAACAAGGCTAAGTATATCTGCTCGGCAGAAAACAGCGCTCTGAAGGAGATAGTTGACTGTCAGGCAGGCTTTAGCGGTACGCTGCGCATCAGTCTGTCGCCTTCGATGTCAATAAACTTTATTAAAAACTTTTTGAGTGATTTTTACAGAGAGTTTCCGCATATTAATTATGAGCTGTATGAGGTGCCGATTGACGAACAAACCCAGCAGCTTTTGGAGGGGAAAACGGAAATAGGCATTGCCAATGCACCCCTAAAGCAGTCTAAACGCTTTGAAACGCTGTTCAGCCGTAAAGAGCGTCTGGTTGCGCTTTTTCATAAGGATAGCCCGTATCTGAAAAATGATAAGCCTAATATCCTGCTGGATGATTTGGAGGACATTCCGTTATGTTTGTCGCGTGGCTGTTCTGAGCTGTTTTTTTCTGTGTGCTCGGATTCACACATTTTCCCGCAGGTTATGAGTATTAATACTACTAAGCTTTCGGCCATAGCATGGGCAGAAAAAAATACCGGTGTGGCAATTGTACCGGCACCGGCTGTAGAATTGTTTCCAGCGAATCTGGTCCGCAAGGAAATCAAGGATGAGCGCTTGTTTCTGGAGATGACGCTGTCTATAGTTAAGGGCAGAGAGCTGTCGCAGGTTGCGCAGACCTTTATTAATTATTATATGCAGAATAAATAAAAATACGCCTTAGGCTGTTGATGCCTAGGGCGTATTTTTTTGCCTTCTTACTGTATTTTTTTCTTCGGCCTGTATTCCGAAATAAACAGGCCGGTCATTGTCAGGATGGTACCGAGTGCTACCAGCAGAGTGATTTTTTCCTGCAGGACAATCGCCGAGGTAATGACGGTGATGACGGGCACCATATAAATATAAACGCTGGCCTTTACTGCCCCCAATTCCCTAACTGCCAAATTCCAGGTGACGAAGCAGAGAGCAGAAGCGCCCAGTCCTAGAAAGACGATATTGAAAAGATAGGTAGTATTGGCGAAGCGTGCAAGGTTCAGCTCAAAATCCAGAAAACCTAGCGCCGGGAGCATAAAGAGAATGCCGTAGAAAAAGGTTCTGCGTGTAGCGAGGATAACAGGATAACCATAGCTGCTGATTTTTTTCGTCAGCAGAGCATAAAACGCCCACACGACGGCAGCAGAAATCGCTAGCAAATCACCCAAGGGATTGAGCTGCATGGCTGCGCCGTTGAAGCTGATGCAGGCAATACCGCTCATCACGATAAAAAAGCCGATGATGAACTGTTTGCTTAAGCTGCCGGCAGAATGCATAAAATAATGCGCCAGCAGCGCGGTAAAGAAAGGCGCTGTGCTGCCGATTACGCTAACGTTGGAGGCTTGTGTATAGGTCAGGGCGATGTTTTCCAAAAGGTAGTAGAGGCAGATGCCGCAGAGGCCTGCTGCCATAAAAACAGGCTCCTGCTTTTTATCTGTTTTCAGCATTTTAGGATAGGCCAGCCAAAGGGCGAAAAAGGCCATAATAAAGCGGAAAAAAAGGATTTCCAACGGCTGAAAGCCGGTAAGTAAAACCTTGGTAGAAATAAAGGTTGTGCCCCAGGTAGCAATTGTAATGAGGGCAGCAATGTGACCGATGTAGCGAGTGTTTTGCATTTGCTTGGGAATCTCCGTTCTTTTTAGTGCGCAGTAAAACGCACTCTATGATTTTAGCAGACTAAAATCCTGCTATGAACAAACTATCCCCTCTGCCAATGCGGCAGAAGGGATAGTTTGTAAAATTTTATTTTGTGTGCTTATCTTCGGCAGCCTGCTTATTTGGCGCCGCAGCAGCATATTTTGTCAGGGCGACCTTCGTAATGTGGAAGTCGCCTACGGTAGCAGGACCGTCGATACAGCCGTTGGAGCAGGCCATACCTTCGATATAGCTGCAGTCGAGCTTGCCTGCGGCAGCAGCCTTAACCGTATCACGGCATTTGTCCAGTCCGGAGCAGTATTGCGCATTATGCACCTCACCGCCCATAGCTGCAACCGTATCCTGCACGGCAGCGCTTACGCCGGCCGTCAGCGGGAAGCTCAGGCCAAGCTTGGAGGCATCGCGTTCATAAGCAGTATCACCGCTCATTTCCGCAAATTTGATATCCTTGCCTTCCAGCATGCACATAATCTCTTCAAAGGTCAGCACATAGTTGATGGTTTCGCGGTGCTCGCGTGCTTCCACCTTTTTTGCGATGCAGGGACCGATGAACACAGTAACTGCATAAGGATATTTTTCCTTAATCAGCTCAGCGCAGGTGAGCATGGGAGAAGGTGTATCCGAAATCTTGTCGGCTGCCTCCGGTACCTGTGTTTTCATCAGCTTAACAAAGGCAGGACAGCAGGAGCTGGTCATAAAGCCCTGCTTGGCAGGAACCTTCTCCAAATATTCCTCTGCTTCCTTAACGCTGGTGATATCGGCGCCAACGCCAACCTCTACAACTTCAGCGAAGCCTGCTTTTTGCAGTGCCTCGTAAATTTGTGCCATGGTAATCTTCAGACCGTATTGGCCTACGATAGAAGGTGCCACAAGGGCGATAACCTGCTTGCCCTGCTGGATTTCGCGGATAACGCGGATAATATTGCTGCGCTCGTCAATGGCGCCGAAGGGGCAGGCATTGCGGCAGGCACCGCAGGAAACACATTTTTCATGGTCAATGACAGCCTTACGGTTTTCACCGATGCTGATGGCACCGATGGCGCAGGCACGCACGCAGGGACGATGGATTTCGATAATCGCACCGTAGGGGCACATCTGCTTGCAGCGACCGCATTCGATACATTTCGTTTTATCGATAAAGGCGCGGTCCTGAATAATGCTGATAGCCTTTTTCGGGCAGTTATTCATGCATTTATGGGTGATGCAGTGGCGGCACATATCTGTAACGTAATAAGCATCAATCGGGCATTGGTCGCAGGCTGCGGGGAGCACGTCGATAATCGGCAAATCGGTGCGCTCAGGCTCGTTCAGCGTCAGCTTGGCAGCCTCGATGATATTGCTGGAGCACTCCTGGCCCAGCGCCATATCAATACGGTTTTTCAGTACGGCTCTTTCTTTATAAACACAGCAGCGGTAGCGCGGAGTGTCCTCGCGTACCTCCTGCAGAATATCGTAGACGTGGTCAGGCAACTCATTATTCCAGGTGTAGCGGGATAAATGCTCCAGCACCATGCGGCGCAGCTGCGCAACAGCGGTTAATTCCATAAGGGTTCCTCCTTGGCAATTAGTTATATTGCGTTTTGCATTGCATACTCTATACTGTACAATTCTTTACAGAACGCAAAAATCCTGCTGAAGCGTGTGTAGTATAACCGTTAATTTTATATTAGCATTAGTTTTTGAAGATATTCATGCGAAAAGCAATTAACATATCGGGAAGTGAATAAAAATTTTAGCAAATGAGTGCCTGGAAGCATCGAAGTGCTGCATTGTTTGAGCGCTATTGTATGTTTATCTTGCAAAAATTCCTAACTTCGCGCGAGTTTTGCAGCACTTCGCATATGGTTCCACACGAAATTTGCGTTGTGCCCTTTGGGCACGGAAAATTTTTTCTGAACGGAACGAAATGTTAATTGTGACGCTAACAGAAAAAGCGTTTTCCACGAAAAAATTAAAATTTTTTCCTCTTACCCCCTTTACAAATTCAAATCCTAGTATTATAATAAGCGCATAAAGCAACAACGTGGTTGTTGGATCGAAAGGTCCAAACTTCGTGGTTGCTTTTTCTTTTATATCAGCGGTGAGAATTATCTTCTTACCCATGATAAGTGCAACGAAGCACCGTAGCAGCGCAAGGCGCAGCTGACGGTGCTTTCTTATTTACAGAGCCAGAGAGAAGAAAATCTGTAAAGCACAAAAAACTGTATTTCAAATGAGGGGTTTACTCTTCGTAAACCCAAGGAAATTCTCAGAGAGAAATTAGGGAGGTTTTACAATGAATGATGTACCGAAACTGTTTGGCAGCTTAGTTTTTAACGAAAGCGTTATGAAGGACCGTCTGCCGACTGCAACCTATAAGGCATATAAGGCAGCAGTGCTGGCAGGCACTCCGCTGAATTTGGAAATTGCTAATATCATCGCCAATGCTATGAAGGACTGGGCTCTGGAGCATGGCTGCACTCATTTCACCCATTGGTTCCAACCGATGACCGGTATTACTGCTGAAAAGCATGAAAGCTTCATTTCTCCTACTGCCGAAGGCCGTGTTATTATGGACTTCTCCGGCAAAGAGCTGATTCAGGGCGAACCTGATGCTTCCAGCTTCCCGTCCGGCGGCTTGCGTGCAACCTTCGAAGCCCGCGGCTATACAGCATGGGACCCGACCTCCTATGCATTTATCAAAGATAACTGCCTGTGCATTCCTACAGCCTTCTGCTCCTACACCGGCGAAGTGCTGGATAAAAAGACTCCGCTGCTGCGTTCCATGAATGCAGCCAGCAAAGCAGCCTGCAAGCTGCTGAAGCTGTTCGGCATTGATACAATCCGCGTCAACAGTACTGTTGGCCCGGAACAGGAATATTTCCTCGTAGATAAAAAAATGTGGGAAAAACGTAAAGACCTGGTTTACACCGGCCGTACCCTTTTCGGTGCGAAATCTCCGCGTGGCCAGGAGCTGGACGACCACTACTTCGGCATTATCAAACAAAGAGTACTTTCCTTCATGAAGGATTTGGACGATGAGCTGTGGAAACTGGGCGTACTTGCCAAGACCGAGCATAACGAGGTTGCTCCGGCACAGCACGAGCTGGCACCTATCTTCACAACTACCAACGTAGCATCTGACCATAACCAGCTGATGATGGAGTTCATGAAACGTGTTGCTCTGCGCCATGGTCTTGTTTGCCTGCTGCATGAAAAACCCTTCGACGGCGTAAACGGCAGCGGTAAGCATAACAACTGGTCCTTATCTACGGAAGAAGGCCTGAACCTGCTGGATCCCGGCAAGGAGCCGTACAAAAACCTGCGCTTCTTGACCTTCCTGGCAGCAATTATCAAGGCTGTTGATGAATATCAGGATCTGCTGCGTGTATCTGTCGCCAGCGCCGGCAATGACCATCGTCTGGGCGCAAATGAAGCTCCTCCGGCTATCGTTTCCATGTTCCTTGGCACTGAGCTGACTGCAGTTCTCGAAGCTATTGCAGCAGATAAGGTTTACAACGGCAACCCGGAAAGCTACATTAAAGTAAGCGACGATACCATTCCTGCTCTGGTTAAGGATAACACCGACAGAAACAGAACCTCTCCCTTCGCCTTCACCGGCAATAAATTTGAATTCCGTATGCTGGGCAGCATGTTCTCCATCGCCGGTCCTAACATCGTACTGAACACCATCGTTGCCGAAGAGCTGGATGAATTTGCTGATAAGCTGGCAGATGCTCCTGATCTGGAAGCAGCAGTATATGATTTGGTTAAAGAAACCTATAAAGCTCATAAACGCATTGTCTTCAACGGTAACGGCTATACTGATGCATGGGTTGAGGAAGCAGCTAAACGTGGCCTGCTGAACCTCAAATCTACTCCGGAGGCTCTGCCGTATCTGGGACATGCAAAGAACATCGAGCTGTTCGAAAAACATAACATCTTCACTAAAGCCGAAGTTGAATCCCGTGTAGAAATCCTGCTGGAGAACTATAGCACCACGATTTCCATCGAAGCAGCAACCATGCTGGACATGTTCCATAAGGACATCCTCCCGGCAGTTACCGCTTACACCGGAGATTTGACCAAAGCAGTGCTTGATAAAAAGGCTGCCGGCGTCAGCGCAGGCTTTGAAGGCGCACTTGCTGATAAGCTGAGCAAGCTGGGCGGAGAAATGTATGCATCCTCCCTGAAGCTGGAAGAAGGCTTGAAGGAAGCAGCAGAAATCGGCGACAGCGAGAAACAGGCTCTGTACTATCACGATACCGTTCTTGAAGAAATGGGCAAGCTGAGAAGTGCTGTTGATGCTGCCGAAGCTTTGACCGGTGGTAAGTATCTCGACTATCCGACTTATGGTGAGTTGTTGTTTGGTGTAAATGAGTAAGCTGCAGTTGCCTTCTCGACAGCCTTGAGTAAGGTGTGTTAAGATAAAATAATATATATAAACTCATACACAATGGGGTGTATCCGAAAAATCGGGTACGCCCCTTTTTCTTTAGCTAATGCCATGTGAGCGCTGCTCAATGACACGTTAAAAAATATTATAATTTGAGGGGTGTTTGCAAATGGACAAATATGTATCTGCCGATACTATATGGGTGCTGATAGGTGCCTTCCTGGTATTTTCTATGCAGCCGGGCTTCGCAATGGTTGAAACAGGCTTTACCAGAGCAAAAAATGCCGGCAACATTGTTATGAAAAACGTCATGGATATGTGCCTCGGCTCCATCGTTTTCTGGGTTCTGGGTTTTGGCCTGATGTTTGGTACCGATATCGGCGGCTTCATCGGCACGCCGGACTTCTTTGTAAAAGGTGATTACGGTGCCAGCTATCCAAGCACTGCGTACTTTATCTTCCAGACGATGTTCTGTGCTACCGCAGCAACCATTGTTTCCGGTGCTATGGCAGAACGTACCAACTTTCTGGTATATTGCATTTACAGCGTATTAATCAGCGCTATTATCTACCCGATTAGCGGTCACTGGATTTGGGGCGGCGGCTGGCTCGCACAGATGGGCTTCCATGATTTTGCCGGTTCTACTGCCGTTCATATGGTAGGCGGTGTTGCTTCTCTTGTCGGTGCCAAGATGATTGGCGCGCGTATCGGCAAATACAATGCCGACGGTACGGTAAACGCTATTCCCGGTCACAGCATTCCGCTTGGTGCCTTGGGCGTTTTCCTCCTTTGGTTCGGTTGGTTTGGCTTCAACGGTGCTTCCACCGTCTGCGCAACCGGTGATGACGCCTTGGTTTCCATGGGTGCTATCTTCATTACCACTAACATGGCAGCAGCTGCTGCTGCTACCGCAACTATGATTTACACCTGGATTCGCTACGGCAAGCCTGATGTTTCCATGACACTGAACGGCGTGCTTGCAGGTCTGGTAGCAATTACTGCAGGCTGCGATATGGTAAGCCCGGCCGGCGCTTTAATCATCGGCCTGATTGCCGGTGTGCTGGTAGTTGCTGCTGTTGAATTCTTCGACCAGAAGCTGAAGATTGATGATCCGGTCGGTGCAATTTCTGTTCACGGTGTCTGCGGTGCCTTCGGTACTATCGCAACCGGTCTCTTCGCTCTTGACGGCGGCCTCTTCTATGGCGGCGGTACTGATTTCCTGGTAAAACAAATCCTCGGCGTTGTAGTTGTAGCAATCTATGTTGCAGTTACGATGACGATTATTTTTAAAGTTCTTGATAAGCTCTTCGGCCTGCGTGTTAAGGAATCCGAAGAAATCAAAGGCCTGGATATGGAAGAGCATGGCCTGCTCAGCAGCTATGCCGACTTTATGCAAACTCCGCTGGAGGCACAGACCTCTGTTACTACTACTTATGTTACTCCTGCTAAGGAAGCAGCTGCTAAGCCTGCAGGCGCAGTAAAGATGAGCAAGGTTGTTATTATCACCTCGCAAAATCGTTTCGAAGCATTGAAGAATGCTTTGGATAAGCTGGGAATTACCGGCATGACTGTTACCAAGGTTCTGGGCTACGGCATCCAGAAGGGCTCCACGGAAATGTATCGTGGTGCTGAGGTTGCTGCACACCTGCTGCCGAAGGTAAAGGTTGAAATGATTGTTTCCGCAATTCCTGTTGCAGCAGTAGTCAATGTTGCTAAGCAGGTTCTGTATACCGGCAAATACGGCGATGGCAAAATCTTCATCTATGATGTTGAGGATGTTGTTAAGATTCGTACCGGTGAAACAGGCTATGATGCTCTGCAGGATTATCCTATTGAGGAAAAATAATTTGCTTCTCCCTAATCAAACTCCCTAATAAAACAGGAAGGCGCTCGATGTCTTGCGTAATGCAGGCTAAGAGCGCTTTTCTGTGTGTTGGAGGAGAATGCTTTTATAATCTTATTATGGCGAAAAAACTTGCAAAAATGCATTGTTTAGGCCAAAATAAGATTGAATCGTATTTTAGTCGGATTGGAGTGAATGCTATGAATAAAAATGTTGCTTTATATAACGAGATGGTAGATTTTTTTGCCGGAGATGCACGCCGCTGTCAGCATTTTATTAAGGTTGCCAGCCTGGCTAAGCAGCTGGCTGAGAGCGAGGGTGCGGATGCAGAGCTGACAGAGCTTGTGGAGGCGGCCGGTCTTGTGCATGACTGCGGTATTAAGCCGGGTGAAGCCAAGTACGGCGCCGGTCATTGCACCGGTAAAATTCAGGAGCAGGAGGGACCGTCGGTAGCACGCGGGCTTTTGCAAAAGGTTGGCTATACACCTGAAAAAATTGAACGCATCTGCTATCTTGTTGGTCATCATCATACATATAATATGATTGACGGCCTTGATTATCAGCTGCTTGTGGAAGCTGATTTTATGGTAAACTTTTATGAAGACGGGATGCCAAAAG